>Ga0068628_1000654_pt1 | contig 12958 bp, 8 predicted proteins | sample InSIn2gowninarea_FD_77431 | JGI IMG/M metagenome (GOLD analysis project Ga0068628, IMG submission 77431) | Clean room microbial communities from NASA Spacecraft Assembly Facility at Jet Propulsion Laboratory, Pasadena, California, USA -... ... | reverse complement strand
GTGTTTCTTTGTCGGGGAATCACTGCAATGATACGGCACACGTTTCGTGTCGTCGTGTCGGGGTGTCAAACCTCGCACAAGTCAAGTTACTTGGATGAACAAGTGTTGTGCCGTCGGAGGTAAGGATTTATTTCAATGTATTCACTCTGCATTTACGAGCATACAATCTGCTTTTGGACCTAATGAGCGTTCTCGTCCCATACAAAAAGATCCAAAGGAGCTTACAAAAACATGGCATCAGACGCTCAATCAGTTTACAAGTTCATTTCCACCCATTGATCGCTATATGTAATGAAATAGAATCACAATTTACTCTTCCCACCAACCTCGGCACTAGCAATCTCATCACTCGCCTGCCCCTTCTCCTCCAACCCCGTATTCTTATACCCAAACAAATACGCCGCAACCTTCCTCATCTGCACCTCCTCGCTCCCCTCGGTAATCCGATAGCGTCTAAAATGTCTCCAGATATGCTCAAACGGCTCATGTCGACTATACCCATTACCACCATGAACTTGAATCGCATTATCCGCGGCCTGCGTGCACAGCCTGTTGGCATAGTAATTGCACATACTGATCTTGTGGCCGAGTTGTTGCTCGATCGCGATCCACGGGGGCATGGGTGCACCTGGCGCCGAGTATTTCCGCTGGATGTTATCCATTTCATTTGCTGTGCGCAGGATCAACAAGCGGAGCATTTCCTGTTGAGTCGAGAGTTCAACGAGCGGCCATTGAATCGCTTGGTTGGAGGACAGCGGTTTGCCGAAGACGATGCGATTGCGGGCGTACTTGACGGAGCGGTCGATGCAGAATTTTGCTGCGGCACACGAGGAAGCAGCCTGGCGGATACGGTTTTCGTGTGTGAAGGTTTGGGCGATGGCGAGGCCGTTGTCTAGGGGACCTAGAATGGCGGATTCGGGGACTTGGACGTTTTCGAAGAGGATTGTTGCGTGGTCGGTTGGCATGTTAAGCGTGTATTCGTACGAGGCGATCTTGATGCCAGGGGTGTCGGAGGGGACGAGGAAGGCTGTTATGCCTTTTGGGGAACCCGGGTTGCCAGATGTGCGGGCGAAGACGAGGTTGTGTGTCGCGTGGTGGGCGCCGGTTTGCCAGCGTTTGTTACCGGTGATGGAGTAGCCGCGGGAACCGTCGGGCAGGGTGCAGGGCGTGGCTTTGGTGTCCATGTGCGTTGCGTCGGAGCCGTGGTAGATCTCTGTGAGACCGAATGTGGTGCGGAATTTACCAGCTAGACGGGCAGTTATGAATTTGGATTTTTGCTCGTCGTTGCCCCAGTGGTACAGCATCAGAAAGTCGGGGAAATTGCCGATGACGCTGTGTTCGTTTTGGAGGTCGTTGGCGAGACTGACGCCGCCGCCGTAGACGGGGTGTGAAGACATGTGGTATCGGAGAGCGCACATCCAGAGGTTCATGTTAGAGTGCTCTTGACCGCCATATTCCTTCGGGAGAGGGAATCGGTAGAAGCCTGCTTCATCGGCTAGCTTTCGAGCTTGGGTTAGGAGTTGCTCCCATTCTGGATTCGGAAGACCGCCTTTGTCCCATAGTGTTCTTGATGGTTCTCGTCTGTGGTCGAAGAAGCGGTTATTGTCGTCCTTGTGCTGCAGTGGAAGAATCACCGATGTGATGAACTTGTCGACTTCGGCAATGTAGGCTTTGAGGTCTGGGGAATACTCGAACTCCATCTTGTGTGGTTAGTGAGATCAGTCAAGCCGGTAGTCGTCTGTTTGATGAAACTCAGTGAAGTTTTGGTCAGGTTCTAGCTTACCATTACATATCGAAGGTCATGGCTCTATTCGATACTGGGGTACATACTGCGGAGTAGAGTAGCGCCTCAGTTTCCTAGGAGGGCTCCCGAGGTCACCGGCTAGAAACTGGCCGAGGCACCTCGCTCGCTCACGTGATCTGTCAGGCTTTCAGGCACGATAAACTTGAATCTTCCTTCTGCAATCGAGGCGGAATCTTCTAAGCGTTTGATCTAATTGGCAATGCTTATTGGATAACTATCGGAGTTCTCTCTTCGTCAAGGCCTGCGTGAGACACGCTCGGTCGATCAGACTAGCATCGTGCTTGTCAGCGATCTCAATGTTGGATATACAACCTGACAGTGGCTTTGTAGTCGCGACCCGACGCATCATACGGATTCACATCGCGTTTGGAGCTACGCTCTCTACATCGCTTGCCGATAATCCCAACAACTACTCGAGCTTGAGGTAGTTATCAGTGCAAGGTCGGGTGGCACTGGAGCTTGGCGGCCTTTTCTACAAGCATCACCAGACGTTGTTCTCGGGTGCTGCCGAAGAAAGCTTCGTATACCTAAATTCCGCAACCATGGCGGACGTCAATAACATGTTATCCGGAGAGTTGGTAACTGCTCTCCATTGCTACAGATATGACGAAAAGCCGTCCATCATCGTGCTCCGGAAACCTCATTGATTTGTCCTCTTTCTGGATGCACCGGAAGCCCCAAAAATCTTGACCGAATGCTTACGTCACGCTAGTATACCGACAGGTAAATGCCACCACGATTCAAGCAAGGTGAAAAGATGCATAAGATAAAAAGTGTTGTTGTGATAACCATCGATTTACGAATGAAACATTTGATCAAGTCACGGATTGTCAGAACGAACCCAGAATGCCGTCACGAACACCTATTCCCCAGTCGGGGGATCGCACTACACTCGCGCAGTCAATTTCCACCTTCCTCAAGGACAACCCAGATCTACATCTTGGGGGCGACGTTGATTTCCATCAGGAGCGACGACATCACCTTGAAGTCTTTGGCTGGCACAACCTACCTGAAGATAAAAGAGCACCAATAGGCAAGGTCGAATTCACTGCCATTCGTGGTCCGCATGGCACAATTCCAATTCGTCTCTTCTATCCCAAGCTAGTGACGGATGGAGGCCGCAAAGATGCCGCCGCCCTAGTGTACATGCATGGAGGTGGCTACACGGTCGGCAGTATCGATGAGTTCGAGAATGGACTGAGAATCGTAGCCGAAGAATCTGGAGCAGTGGTATGTACTTACCATTACTTGAGTTTTGAAAATGTTAACATGGAGAAGACAGTTGGTGTCGAATATCGTCTGGCTCCCGAACATCACTTCCCTACACAATTGGACGAATATTCCGCTGTGGTAGACTGGTTCCAAGATTCAAAGAATAGCGAACCGCGTGGTATCGATTCGAAGCTCGTATTTGGTGGCGGTGACTCAGCAGGAGGCAATATGACAGAAGCATTGACCCTCCGTCGTATGGATTCCGGTCTGAAGCCATTAGCTGGTCAGCTCCTGCTATATCCAGAATCACGAGTACCATTCGATACTCAAGCAGCGGTTGAGAACAACACTGGCCTATATCTGGAATGCAACGGTATTTTCTCTTTCGCAGACCACTATATCATGAAAGCACCTAACGAGACTGTTCCGCCATCGCATCGATATATTAGCCCAGGAATGCAAAAGATCGAAGATCTCAAAGGTCAACCACAAACTTCTCTTTTTACCTGCGGCTTTGATCCACTACGAGACGTGGGGGTTGAATACGGCCACAAGCTCGAAAAGGCTGGTGTTGACATTAAATGGTTCCACTACCCAGAGCTGACTCATGGCTTCTTGCAAATGGCTCCATGGAGTAGTGAAGCCATGAGTGCCGCAAAAGACGTTGGAAGTGAGCTCAAGAGGATGGCTTATGGTGAGTAGTAGACTGTACGACTAACTACCATGGAAGAAACTCTTGCATTCAGTCTGAGAGTACTAATATTGTATACCATGCTTGACATCACTCTGCTTGACTAGCATGTTTACAAGCTCGACCACACACTTGCCTTGTGGTGGCTGTCTGTTCTTTACCAGCAATCGTACCTTCCTCTACGATTCATTTGCCTTTGAGGGCAGCCTCGGAATACGGACGCTTTTGAGTCTCGTTCATGCGCCCTTACTTCCTCTACAAACTTTCTGTCCAGCTACCGGAATACCATATTGACCTTGTACATTTCATCACACAAATACTTTGGTCTCCTACAAAGCCGAGCTTACTCATATTGTTGGACTGCAGACCTTGTATCCACAATCGTTCCTCAAATGTACTCGGGAAAAAGGCACAGCACATCCATCAACATTTGAAAGTGATGCCATGATTCTAGTTCGATCCCAGTCGTCGTCATCTCCCCTTGACGACGCTCGGTAATTACTGAGATGATCTGGTCCGAGAGAGTGAAATCGCTAAATGCATGTAAGGTCGTCTACTGGATGGAACGAGACGATAGCACGATACCACTCAGTGCTATTTAGTGCCACAAATTTCAACATATTCGAGCTACCCTTTGGATCACTCTATCAACATCCTTCGTATAGGAAATTACGCCGCAAAAGCTCGAATCTGATTGTTGTTTCAACCAACTCAACCACATTGCAAATCACAGCGCCAGCCATTCTCAAAAGCTACGTCGACCACCATGATAGTCTCCACCCTGAATAAGAACCAACTCATAGAATCTGAAACCCGCCAAGACTAGACTCAGCAACTGCCTCCGCCACCACATCCCCCAACACTCATTCCAATCCCAACGCCCGCCCAAGATGCACCAGACCATCCTCCTCGGTACGCAGGTGGCGGAGCCTGTGGCATTCCACTCTGGTAAGCAGGTGGTGGAGTACTCAATCCTCTTGCACTTCTACCTCTTCCTCTCTCGCCCGTCCCACCCTCTCTCCTACCCCTGCCTCGGCCGGCCTGCTGCTCCACATGCTTAGGACACATCCACCCGTCTCCATCGTCACCCCCCATCTCGCATCGCGAGCACCATCTCTCCCTCATTCTTCCATCCACATGCGTCCGTTTCTCAACCTTCTCCATCTCAATCGCCGACCCCTTCTCTGCCCGTCTCGCAGTACCCAAGTCGTCTCCACCATAGGCATGTGTTGGCATCATAGGACCCATTGCCAACAGTGATCCCGATCTCGATGTTGATCGCAACGATCCACCACCACCGCGAGGCACCGCTCCAGACGCCTTCTTCGGCTTCCCCAAGGCCCCTAATAAACCACCAAACACGGCGCACAATAACAGGAAAACTAGGAGCACGGCGGTAAGGGACACACCCATTGTCTCGCTGTCACCCGATTGGGCGTGGGCATTGGCAACTGTATTGGTATTGTCATTGGCAGTACCGTTGGCGGTAGAATTGGTAATGGCAGTGGCAGTCGTATTAGTGATGGTATTGTTTCCATGTGTATGAATTGGCATAATCGCTGCTAGTGCGCCTGCAGATCGTGAGAGAAGATCAACACGATCAATCATCCCTGGATGAAGCAATAGTCGTGGTGTCGGAGCCATGATGTTTATGTGTCTGCTTGGTACTGGAAATGCAACACTGTCGTTGAGTATGCGTGACTTGACTTGACTTGATTGGAAAGAAAGGAACAGAAGGACACTTGAAGAGGAGAGAAGAGGAACTGATTTATGTGCGTTTCCTTCGGTTATGGATTTGTTCCAGAGTATGAGGGTGAGTACGTTACATATATACTCGATGCCACCCCAGGTCCTCCGTCGGTCCTCCGCACTACTGACTAAACTCACTCACCCTCTCCACCCTAGTCTCTCACGACCCATGGCGCTGGGACCAACGGGCCAACCACAATCGCGCATCAGGAATTAAGCAATGTGAGCATTTGGCCGCGTGTTGGGCTGAGTAGGTAAGTAAGTGTCAGGTAGTAGCGGGATCATTTTGTCTGTGGGTGTGTTTGAGGACATTTCGAATTTTATGTCGTGGTGTAATGCGATTGCGATGCTGTATACCTAGGCTTCTGTTCTAGAGAGCGATTTATTGTACGGTGCCTTCCGCAGAGATATCTGGGTGTACGCTGAGATGCAGACGAGGTGCGTGGCTGGCTATTCCCTCAACTAGCCATGTAAATAAGTGTGTAGTAAGTATATGAATGTGCGAGTGCATGTACAGGAAGGCGTGTGCTGATATCATTACTGTACTTCACTTCATGTTACTACCAACGTTTTAGTCCTTCAAAAGAATAAGTCTATTTGGATGGAGCTTTGGGGGCTCTTCAGTATATTTCTTTCACGCTAGCCTGGCAGTTTCGATATCACACTTGCGATAGATTGTTGGTCATTCTTCACGGTTCGAAACGAGGCTCGATAGTTCATATTGTAAATTATTGAGCATGGTCTGATCGTAGTTTGATCATGGATCACAGTATCTAATGGGATCTATCTGCATACAGTAGATAAGGAAAGAAAGTTGAGAATCTTGTGACAGTCCCTACAGCGCTGTGTCATCTCTGCTTGAACGTAAGAAAGACTATGTGCAAATATCTACAGACATCAGGACCAATGACCTTTAGTCCCAATTACCGCCAGAACAATCACGATGACGAGAACTACCAACCCAACACAGCACATCCACCTATTCATACGTCGCCACCATCTCGCATTCTGCCATTTCACCTCTTCCAAGCCGCGCATATGTCTCTCTCGTCGTAACTGCGCTACCACGTCCATCTGGTCCCACTCGCTTGTTGATGTACGGTTCGGATTGCTGCTGGCTTGGGTGGCTTCCAGCTCCGCTTTTTCGATGTCATGGTAGTTCTGCGGTCGTTTTGGCAATGGTGAAAAAGCTCCGATGAACCAGGTGAATGGGAGGAGAAAGCCGGATATGAAACATAATACCTGAACGTCTTTTAGGTCAACCTTGAACCAGCCTGGTCGGCCCATTTCGTCGGTATAGCCGTCTGATATCTGCCATCGTGATTGTGCGTTGTATGGTGCACCGAATCCTGCAGAGTTTGTGGAACCTGTATTGAGTCTCTGGTCGCGATGTAGTCGGGGTGTTGTCAAACGTCTCAATGGGAATATTGATTTCTGCTGCACAGGTAGCCTTTGCGCAAACGCAGATTCTGGAGGCGCAATGACATGACCATCTTCGCTATAGGTGGCTGAGTCCACTTCTGACCCTTCTGGCGTATCGATAACTCCGTTCCAATGGTAGCGCGGATCGGCTGCAGACAGTGGTAAAGAGACGTGTCTGAGTGCTTTACGGGCTTGATAGGACGATGGAGGCCGTGACAGAACCAAGGATTGTGGTCTCACTGGATGCGACACTAGCGGTCCAATACCTGCTGTTCTGTGCGATTTTCGGAGGTCTAACGGAGGTCGACTTGAAGTGGAGGTCAAGGACGACATGGCATCCTTGATCGACAACTGGACTGATTTTACCAAGGAGTGTCTGGGGTTTGTTCTCATGCTGGACCGTACTGCAGTTGATTCCTGAATAGGAGCCGATATTGGTAGCGACTTATGTCGCGGAGGTGGCGCAACTTGTGTAACTTGATAGGAGGGCACATTGTTTGACGATTGGTATAGATAATGAAAGGAGTTGCGGTAGAAACCAGAATAATATCTTTGAGCCCATGTCGGTACAACATTGATACTCACGAGGCTTCCTGAAGACGCGGGTCGCGACAAGGACCGAATACTGTCATGTCTTCCATTCGTAAAGGAGCGCATACTCTGAAGTCGTGTGTCCATCGAAGTTCGCAGCGAATCTATACACGACAGCGAACCGCTACCAGACGAAGAGCCATAGAACGCTCCACGTGCTTGGCTTAAAGCTGCCGCGAAAGAAGCTTGCTGTCGAGGTAGTGCTGCCAGCTCGTCTACAGCTTCGTGTCGATCGGCTTCCGAAATCATATCCACTTGTGAGCTATTCAAATCGTGCTGCATCATGTATGCATGAGCGGGTGCCATAGACTCTGCGTCGAGACTGTCGTCCAACTCTTCAGAGAAAGTTGAAGTCCTTGAAGCGGTTCTCCATAGTGGCTGAACGACAGCTGCATCATGCGTAGGTAACTGCTCCAGAGCAACATCCGTCGGTGAGGATACCGAAGACAAATTCATGATGCTGCCGCCTGTGACAGTTGACGGTCCCGATAATTGTCGCTTTTGCAAGGACAACCCCGCGAATTGATTGACATCTGGTGCTCGGACGACAGGGCGCTGTATTGGCGCCACCGGACTTGAACTTATCACACTCTGAAGATAGCTGTGAGCATTTACAATTGAGCTGTTGTCTGCACTGAATCTGTTTTCATGCACTCGTATGATGGGACTTGTTGTGGGTAGCGACTGCGAAGGGGGACTTCTCGCTCTTGGAGGTGAGGATGGCAGAGCCCTGACCACTGATGACTGCAAGGATGTGTCGGAGCTAGCTGTAACATTCCGTATAGGTGAAGCAGGTTGTGTAGGTTGCCGACGAGTCCGCATGAACAAAGGCGTTCTGCCCGCGTAGGTGGACCTCTCTGGTTCTGACCGCTTCCTTTTCCTTGACTCAATCGAAACTTGTGAAGGAGTTGGAGAACTTGTCCGCCTGGGGGATGTCGTGCCCAGTTTGACCACGTTCGGGGTCAATTCTGTATCTTCTTCTGTTGTTGGCCGGGAATATGATGGGGTCTGATCGCTAGTTATGATGCTTGAGCTATGATGGAATTGTATTATGTTAGGGCTCGATGTGCCTGCCATTCGGAGCCTTGAATTGGATGATCCTTCTGTCGGTGGGGATGTTACCATATCATAGAAAGTCGAAACTCGTGGACTGGAGATGCCGAGAGTCCTGAAATTGGGACTTGAGGTGTTCTCTTTGTTGCGCACTCGCGTCGCGAACGAATTTTCGGAACCCAATCGTTGAATAACATCTTCCGATAGTGTTGGCAAAGTGGCCAGGTCATCCGCAGACACTTTCGGTAGTCCAAGCAATTCCCATGCGCTGCGGCCGGCTAGACCTTCACTAGAGCTGAGACTTCGAAGTCTAGAGCTTGCTGATGCCGGTCTAAGGACTGGAGAGGTTACAGCCGTGGATGGTCTCGAATTTTCTACTTGAGCCTCGTACATGTCACGCAGAGCTGTAACAGATCTCTTGAGCTGTAAATTTGGAGCTTTGCGCGTGCTATGGGCATATGTATTTGACGTCGCGATCTCTGTCGGAGAAGCGGGCCTCTCAGCGACCGACCGGTTGAACAAGAAGTCTGGATACTCATTTTCGATATTTTTCCGACTCCTTTGTTTACGAATAGTGCTCGGGAGAAGTACGTGTTGGGGTTTGGTTGGAAATGGATTAGTTGTGAATATTCCAGCATCAGTCTGCTCCTGCTTGCTATCTCTGCGCAGTCTCGCTGCTGCCTCGTTGTTCTGCGATGGGGTGCGTTCTTGAAGAGGACTGCGCTTTGAGGAGATTTTCGAAGTAGATCGGTTTGGACCGCGTCTCGGTGTCGTTGTAGGAGAGGACATTCCGCTAGTTCATGGTATCGGGATCTGTTGATTCGAGGATAAGAGTTAAGCGGTACGCGATGTGAAGATTAGTATATACAAAAAAGAATGACTGTAGTTGGACTAAACGAGCGACTGGTTGTAGGTAACGAGAGATTGATCAGACACTCCGAGTATTTGTCTCGAGGGGTACTCTTGTGATCAGCTAGACATCGGCGTCACTGAGTAGCCGACATCTTGGAGTCTGCGGTGCTTGTGAGATGTGTGAGGTGCATGCACGCTGCAGGGTTAAATGAGAGCTGCCAGGCTGGGGTTTTTGACAGGCGTCAACGCAGTTGATTTCTCCTCTTGTCACGTTTCGAGCTATGGAGCCGTGATAGCACTGGTATAGGGTATGTCAAAGGAGCAATACAAGAATAAAAGAGGGAAGGAAACGATCGCTCAACTGGACCGAACTGTGCAGGCTGACCTCGCGACCGCATGTTGTGAATGTCTGATAGACCTCTTGCCTGTGACCTCTACCACCAGTATGCTAGCCCAGTGGTCGGCATCATTGACCAGGGGAGAGGAATGTGGATCAGCAATTAGCGTTTAGCGAGGGACTTGCGCAAAAGTCAAGATGAACCAGATGTTGGTAAAAACGCGTCAGGAGAGGAAGGACGCGTACTGACCAAACAGCAACGATGAATCAACAATGATGGAGATCAGTAGATTGGATATGATGAAACTAGTGAAGGTTAGCGGAATTTCATTCTCTCACTTGTGGCAGAAGTTTGGCCAGCTTGGCACTTGCTTTGCTCTCATTTAATTTCGGCGCTCGGAACAATGCTTGTCCACTCCTCTCACTGGCAGCCCTTCATCGACTGCCTTTCTTTTCGTCGCTTCATGGAGAGTTGAGGATTCGTCATTCACCACTGAAACAAGACAAATGGCACCAGTCGACCATTTATGGGGATTGGTCGACCGTATTACTGGTCGCAAGGGTAAGTTGTTCCAATCAAAATCTGTTTTTCATATTGATCAAGGACTTTTGTCTACCAATCGCAGAGGAATGAGCTGACGTTGCATTAGAACAGCATGAACCTGCCATTTCTGCCACGACCGCAGCTCTGATATCTGTGAGTTCGTGTTTTCATCCGCATTTCATTTCCATTTCCATTTCCACCAATGCAGCCTCAGTGCCAACTCAGTGCCCACATTTACTGTGAATGCCTAAGGCACTAACATAGTCCGAGACTATCCGCATGCTAATGGTTGTCGAGGACAGCATTCATACGCACTCCTCCCACTCCTCACATACCCTCAGTCCCCTCCAAGATGTCATCTGACTGCCTATTAATCAGATTGCGTTCACTGCCTTATACGTCCTTCCGTTCTATCTGTCACCACGAACGCGACCGTCGCCCACTTTGAATCGAGATGCCCCCAGTGTGATACAAGCCCGCATACGGGCCGTGACCATAACTGTGACCGCATCAACTGTTACCACGTTCTTCCTACTCACTAGTAAAGGACAACTGGACATTGTATCCGCACTTCACCACCTTGGATTATGGCCTGTCTCTCCTCTAGCCGTTCTTCAACCGCTTCTACTAACCGTTCTCCTCTACCTTGGTCCGCTATACAACGACATTTACCTGGAAAGCTCATTATCCCCCGTTTCTGAATTATGGTCGCAAATAGTTACGAGTTTGTCGTCCTCGATGGGCTACCGCAATTTCGTCGCTGGTCCGCTTACCGAAGAACTTCTCTTCCGCAGCACTATCTTACCTCTACATCTCCTCTCACCCCTGGGAGACTCATTCGGGAAGCTGGTCTTCCTTACGCCACTTTACTTCGGTATTGCACATGTCCATCATTTCTACGAGTTCAGTCTCAGCCATCCGGATACTCCACTCACACCAGCTCTCCTTAGGACAATCTTCCAGTTCGGATACACCACAATCTTTGGCTGGTACGCAGCCTTTGTTTATTTGCGGACGGGAAGCCTCTACTCTGTATTCATTATCCATGCTTTCTGCAATTATATGGGTCTACCAAGACTTTGGGGCAAAATCTCGCTCAGCTCGTATGCGCTAAAACCCTATCGTTCCACCCAACTGGGGTCGGTGATTCGAGGCAAGGACGATACAGAGTCCGAGGTTCTGACCAACTCCGACGGAAGGAATAACAACAACCGAAGATTGAGGTTCGGTGGGTTGGACCTACGGACGACGCACACGATTATTTATTACCTTCTCCTACTTCTGGGTGTATACAGTTTCGTACAAAGTCTCTTCCCTATGACAGACTTCAGTCAACTCGCTTTGGTGAGATCTGGGAAATGATTGTGAGATAAAAGACATGCCCTAATGTTGAATTACCAAAAGCTTCGTCGACCGCATTATCACGGCACATATATCAATTCAGTCCTGTGCTCATGGCTGTTGGGTGAGCGCTGAATAAGTCACTTCCGATCTTAGGCTTATCGTCAGCAAGGGACGACATAATCTGGTGGCAGCTCGACATGGTGATAGTGCCGGTCGCGTCCAGACAACCGTTGAGAAGGAAGCTAAGGAGGCGCCCTATGCCTGATCTGTCCATCGGTTTTACACTTGACTTGACCAGCTAGGTCCATACCACCCAAGAGCACGCCGTGTCAATGCCCACGGTTCGCACCGCGAGGCAATTCGGAAGAACATTTGCTGCACAATCTTCTGACTGCCATCTAAAGTACAACAACGTCTCCACAAACGCCTTCATCTGCCGTTTTGCGCTTGCCAAGCCTTGTGGAGCTCCGGTACTTCCGGCCACGTGAAGATGATGACGCTACCCTTTCACGGCAATGATGGTGCTACTGTACTACCAAGTAGAGCTCCGGGAATGCCGGACGTCAACGTGTGTTCAAACTTTCCACGTCAAATTTGTCGCAATGCAAAAGAACCTCCGGCTCTGCTGACAGCCATGGAAATTTTCCTACCAGCAACAAGGTACCTGGGTATCTATACCTCAAACATCGTGAACGACATCGCATAGTCAATCGTCGTCCAAGAACTATACGACTAGGCTTCTGTCTTCTTGCACCATAGTCCTTTCGCACGCACATGGACTCATCAAATACTGACGAGGCGGCGGAGGATGGCTACGACTTTGTCGTTCCGTATCACCTCCTCGATGAACGCCTCGGGGACGACACGGATACCAAGCAACATAAAGCTCATCGAGGACAACAGTTGCGAAAACGATCCATCAGAAACTACAGACATGCCACAACTAAATGGGGTGCCGCCTTAGAGAACTTCGGGCCATTGTGGGTAAGTTGACCAGTTTTGCTCGGCGGTTTCGAAGTTAGCCCTTTGCTTTCGTGAGAGCCGTGTCATTCAGCAAATTGTGGTGAAAGCGGCTGACATGGCATAGTTTGCTATCTGTATCTCATCTGGTGGTCTTGCACTAGTCCTCAATGGCCCCTTCCCTTACCGCGGATATTGGCAGGTAGTGATCGCCACTATCTTGTACGTCTTCGAGCTGGTCACCTTCTTCTTGTTTCTTGGCATCATGATTGCGCGTTGGGTTATATATCCACACGTAGCAATTCGACGTGCCATGACCGACCCCGACGAGCTAGGTGCTTATGCAATTCCACCAATCGCGCTTATGACCATCGCCTCCCTGACAATCATGCAAGTCAG
>Ga0068628_1000653_pt1 | contig 12959 bp, 10 predicted proteins | sample InSIn2gowninarea_FD_77431 | JGI IMG/M metagenome (GOLD analysis project Ga0068628, IMG submission 77431) | Clean room microbial communities from NASA Spacecraft Assembly Facility at Jet Propulsion Laboratory, Pasadena, California, USA -... ... | reverse complement strand
GTTTCATAGAAGACCAGAATGACCCATGACAAGAAGAACTGATGAGACTATGATTTAGCAAGTTACAAGGGTGACAACGACCAACAGAGGACTAGAGGAGTTTTACCGAGTGAAATTGCAGGCAGGATACACGGAAGACACAGCAGAACAAACAACCAGGTTTGTTAACGGGCTAAGGTTGGATATTTTGGATGAAATAAGTATTTTGTCCACAAATAATACTAAGGAGGCATATCAGAGTGCAATAAATGCTGAAGAGAAATTTAATAGAAGGCAAAATGCCCGGTGAGGACGAGGGGCCAACAGAGGGAAAGGACAGTCCTATGGTAGAGGCTGGACTGCTAGCAGCAATGAGGAGACTAGCAATTCGAAAACATCAGGAATAGCAGATAGGGGAGATAACACGAGAGGCGACAGATCGTTCTAGCGCGGCACGGGAAATGGCCGAGGAAGAGGGGCTAGTTATCAGTGCTATAGGTGTCATAAGTTAGGGCACCACTCGTTTGAGTGTCTAGAAGCAGATCCAGCTGGACAGTGGGGTGCCTATGTGGCCCAACCAGAGGAAACAACAGCACTCCCTAAGGAGGCGGAGAATGCTCTGGAGATGGAAGAAGCTTTGGTGCTGCATAAAGTGCTATTGAAACCAGTCAAGGAAAATCCTGAACAGACACAGTGTAATGCTCTGTTCAGGATGGTCTATAAGTCACAAGGTAAGTGTTGTAAACTAATAATTGACAGCGGGAGTACTGACAATTTGGTGTCCACGGAAATGGTGGAGAAATTGGGATTAAAACGCTTAAAGCATCCCAATCCGTATAGAGTATCATGGCTGCAAAAAGGCCATCGGTTGCTGGTGGACGAACAGAACGAAGTTGAGTTTCAGATAGGCAAATACAAGGATAAGGTGGTCTGCGACATCATGCCAATGGATGTCTGTCACCTGTTGTTGGGCAGACCTTGGAAATTTGACAGAAAAGTGACCCATGATGGAGTGACAAACTGTTATAAATTAATGAAGGATGGAATCAAGCATACACTTGTTCCTATTAAAGAGGAAGAAGGAGCACCTAAAACAAGTGAAACCAGAGCATTGTTGGTGAGTGGAAAACAGTTCATAAGACAAGTGGAGGACAATAAGATAGGTTTTGCAGTAGTAAGGAAATCCAGGACAGTCTTGCTACACACAGAAATATTAGATTTTCCCATAGAGATCTAACAAATGTTGGAAGAGTTTGCAAACATAGTGGTAGACGACTTGCCCGACAAGTTACCACCCAAACAAAGCATTAGTCACCATATTGATTTCATACCCAGAGCCAGCTTGCCAAATAAGGCAGCATACCGAATGAGCCCCAAGGATAATGAAGAAATTAGAAAGCAAGTGCAAGAGTTGTTGGATAAGGGTTTGATAAGGGAAAGCTTAAGACCTTGTGCTGTTCCAACGGTTCTCGCCCACAAAAAGGGAGGAGAATGATGGATGTGCACCGATTCGAGGGCCATAAATAAAATCACCATCTAGTATAGATTTCCATTGCCATGTATGGATGACATGATGCACTATTCAAGTGGGGCAGCTTACTTTTTGAAAATAGATTTAAAAGGTGGGTATCATCAGATTTGAATACAAGAGGGTGATGAATGGAAGACAACCTTTAAGACGAATGAAGGGCTGTACGAATGGCTTGTTATGCCATTTCACTTAAGAAATGCACCTAGTACATTCATGAGGCTAATGAATGAGATGCTAAAGGAGTATATTGGGAAGTTTGTGATCGTCTACTTGGATGACATCCTTATTTTTAGCAAGACAAAAGAAGAACACCTACAGCATGTTCGAATGGTATTAGAAAAACTACAACAGAACAAATTGCTGATAAATTTAAAGAAATGTACTTTTATGCAAAGGGAGTTAATCTATTTGGGGTTCGTGGTAACAGAAAATGAATTGAAGATGGATCCAGAGAAAGTGGCAGCGATAGTAAATTGGCCGTCTCTGAAAAATCTGTTTGAGGTAAGTAACTTTCACGGATTGGCAAGTTTTTATAGAAAGTTTATCATAAATTTCAGTGAAATTTGTGCACCCATGATGAGTACCCTCAAAAAGGCTAGCCAGCCTTTTCGGTGGACAAAAGTAGTAGAACAAAGTTTCCAGTTATTAAAAAAAGGTTACCTAGAGGCTGATCTTGAGGCTACCAAATTTTCAGAAGTTGTTTTAGGTTCGTTGTGACGCTAGCGGGACAACAATCGAGGCTGTGCTCAGTCAAGAGGACAAGCTTGTGGCATTCTTCAGCGAGAAGCTGAACGAGAGTAGGCAGAAATACTCTTCATATGACATAGTTTTATGTTGTGGTGCGAGCTTTAAAACATCGAACGCATTACTTATTAGGAAGTGAATTTGTACTATTTTTGGATAGTTCTACGCTACAATATGTGATGCAGTAGCACAAACTCAACCACAAACATGCCAAATGGGTAGAGTATTTACAGAGTTTCAATTTCGTGCTGAAGCACATCAGTGGGCAAGTAGATAAGGTTGCAGATGCGTTGAGTAGGAAAGCCCTACTACTGTAGGAAAGCACTGTACAGGTGTTGGGTTTCGAGTAGTTACAGGATCTATATCAAACAGGTACCGATTTTATGGAGGCCTATGAGGCGTGCCATAACCCTTTGGTAAGACACAATAGACCTTGGTTGGACTACAATTTGCGGGATAAATTGTTGTTTAAGGGTGGACAGCTATGCATCCCAGATTGCTCGATGAGGGAGAATATTATTCGTGAGAAGCATAGTGGGGGCTTGGTAGGACATTTCGGCATGAATAAGACCCTCAAGCAGCTTAGTCACTTTTATTTTTGGCCAAAAATGCGACGAGATGTGCAACGTTTTGTGACCAAGTGCAAGGTGTGCCAATTGGGAAAAGGGCACAACCAGAATGCAGGGCTATATACACCGTTACCCATCCCAAGTAGGCTGTGGGATTCCATTAGTTTGGATTTTGTCCTAGGTCTGCCGAAGACGCAATGAGGATACGATTCAGTAATGGTGGTGGTGGATAGGTTCTCGAAAATAGTGCATTTTATACCTTGCCGGAAAACTAGTGACGCTAGCCACGTGGCCCACTTGTTTTTCAATGAAATTGTCAGGTTACATGGATTACCTAAATCTACACTTTTGGACATGGACGTGAAATTCATGGGACACTTTTGGCATACCTTATGGAAGAAAATGGATACACAGCTAAACTACAACTCTGTGTATCATCCGCAGACTAACGGGTAGACAAAGGTGGTAAACAAGAGCTTGGGAAACCTGTTACGCAGTTTAGTCAGGGAGAATTCACGGATGTGGGACCAGGTGCTAGCACAGGCAGAGTTCGCCTATAACGACTCGCCTAACCATAGCACGGGTTTCAGTCCTTTCCAGATCCTGTATGGTATGCACCCGCACAGAGTGCACGAACTACGGGACCTTGGATTACAAGAGAGGTGGAGTGTAGACAGAGAAGATTTTGCAAACATAATGCAGGACTTACATAAACATGTAAAAATGAAGATACGGGACAGTGGCATAAAGTACAAATAGAAAGCAGACTTGAAGAGAAGGGAGGCACAATTCAACGTGGGGGACGAAGTCCTTGCGTATTTATGTAAAGAGTGTTTTCCCAAAGGCACGTACAATAAATTAAAATATAAAAAAATAGGTCCCTGTGAAATTCTGCGAAAGTTTTCAGCGAATGCCTACGAGTTACAGTTACCGCTCGGAATAGGTATTTCACCTATTTTCATCATAGTAGACCTGTATCCATATGCAGCTGACCTGGAAAGAAAGGAGGATGAAGGAACCACGCAACCTATGCGGCGTACCCAGGAAGACGAGGAAACTTGGAAGAGACAGATGCCTTATGTTCAACCTCCCAAGATCAAAAGTATTCTCGACACTCAGGTGGTCAAGTGAACTCAATGGAAAGAGTACATGCAATACCTGGTCAAGTGGAAGAACTGTCCCATCGAGCACAATTCATGGCTTGATAACAGGAAAATTGAACAAACAGGCATGATTTCTTTTTGCCCTGGGAGCCTGATGCAGGAGCATCTAGCTCACCATGATCGGGTGAAGTCTTGCCAGGTTGGAAGATTGACAAGAATCTAGAGTGCTTTATGTTGATTTATAAATTCATAAGATAGGTAGTTCTTTTATTTTATTTTAACTGTTAAAAGGAAAAGTTAAGGGTAGGTTAGAGTCTTTGCCAGTTTAATAGAATTTAGGACTAGTTAGGATTTAATTTGTTAAATTAGGAAAGACAGAAAATAATGACACTGTCTGCAAGCAGAATTCGTAACTGAAAGCTAAACAGTTATTCAACCAAATCATTTTAACTGTAAATGAAATATATAAAAGATGGAATGTAATAGGAGCGAGGGTTCTGCGATTTCATGGAGAGGGAGAAATAAAAGAAACAGATCTACTTTTGCCTAAGCAATCAATGTTTATATATTAAACATTGCCTACCTATTAAATAGCAATTTCTTTTTACTTATATAATAAATCAAAACTAACAGTGATCGCAACCAGAGAAAGAGACCACTGTAAACATACAGTGTTTTGCATTTTCCTACGGGAACAGAATCTTAACAAATTAGTGACTGTGGAATTACAAGTGTAGCGCAACGAAGGAAAATTCACTGAATGGAGATATTGTTGTTGAAGGCCGAAACACCCAGAAATCGCATGACAGAATAGAGAAATAAATCACAGTAGAAGGTAACGTTTTTTTTTTTAAGCCCAGAACATTTAATATATATATCTGAATGTTGATACCAAAATCCAAACAATACACGTACAAAACCAATTTGTAATTATTTGCAAACCACATACAAACAATTGTTTATAAAAGCCCAAGTGCTGTGTCCGAGAGTTGGACAAACCTTGGCTTAGGGTTTGAAGGTGGAAACCCACGGTCCTAGACAGCCATTGCTTGACAGAGAAGCAGCCAAAACTCAAAGGTTTCATAGAAGACCAGAATGACCCATGACAAGAAGAACTGATGAGACTATGATTTAGCAAGTTACAAGGGTGACAACGACCAACAGAGGACTAGAGCCTACCGGAAATGTACGCCACCCTTGCATGTTAACAGAAGACTAGAGGATCCACAAGCCCAGGCCGAAGCACAACCTGCAAAATCCAAAGAGGAATGTTAATCTCATAATATTGCCACAATTCTTCGTAACAAATACAAAAGTGAAAGGAGGTTCGGGTGATAAGTACTTGTGCAAGTGAATCGAGAAACCGAAAGGACCAAGCCTAGCCATACAAATGCAACAGAGACTAGAGGAGAAGGCTGATAAATACAAATCCCAGTAGAGACAAATAGATTGAATCAAGGAAGGTCGAATTTACCTGTTAGAGGTGCTGACAGATGGAGCCGATACTGGGAAACCAAGAGTGAAGAACATCAGCACAGTCAAACACCAAACAATCATTACAGACACCCAAAATTTGTAACAAAGTCACCAAATAAGTGGAGAAAAATTAACAGCATGCAGCAACAGAGGTCACGGAGTGAAGGGGAACACAGCATTGCCAACAAACTTAAGTTTCTTTACAAACCACAAGTCAAGGAATCGAACAATAAAAACCAGGAGCTTACCATAACATCAGATAGCAGATGAGCTAGTGGATACGAAAATACTGTCGAAGCTAAACAAACCATAGAATTGCAGGAACTTACAATCGAAATACAGAACTGCAGACAAACCCTCCCAAGAGCCGAACCCTCTCGAATGACCGCAGAGCCAAGACCTTGTGCCTTAGAACGCGCGCAAATCGCTAGACCCGAGGTGCATTGAAGGGAATTAAAAGCAGCAGTGAATGCGCACACCCTCCAACCAAGACACCTCACTACCGTGACACCTCAGCACCAGAGAAGAGCCAACGTTCAAGTGTCCAGTAACCGAAAAACTTAACCAAGGTTTTCAAAAGTGTGGGACCATGAGCTGGGCCACACCAGATTAGCAACAATCCATTTTAGAGGAGAGAAATATATTTTTTCTCATAGCGAATACTATAATGCACCTTGTAGGCTAGATACAAGATGCACAAAACCTCTTAGCATTTTCAAAGCATGCAGGTTAAACTTATTTCTCGTTGCATTAAAGGACTAATGCTGGAGTTTGTCATCGTGAAATGCCTTTGTCGCATGCCCTCATCACGATAGACATGTGCCCTCATCGCCATAGACACTTTAGTGTGTTCAAAAGTCAACAAGTGAAAAGAGTGTATTTTTTTAACGTACTGTTGAAGCCTCAAAAATCATTGCTACAACATGGAGGATGACTACCTGGTCCAGACCTTAAAACAACCCATTTTCCATTTGGAATGGTGATTCTGCCTGATTCAATTAGGTCGAGTTACCTTCTCCCAATTCCTAATGGCTTTAAATATGACTTTTATTCACCAATGGAGAAGAGACATAAGATTAACCCTCTTGCTGATCAGGCAAGAAATTGATCCTTAAGCTGATTTGGGGCTCAACCAAGCCACTATTAAATTTTTCCTCTTCGGGAATAAGATTTAAAAGAATCTAGAAATTAATCTAAATGCAAACTTGTTCTAAGATGCGAGCAAAAGGAACTATCTTAATCATATCTCAATTAGGGAGATATAGATCTAACACAACCGATAACAAGATATTTAAAGTACTGGGATTTAAATATGTCTAGCTTGTATTGAATATCAAACTAACGAAGTAGTTTAATTAACTGACATTATGAATACTGAAACATATCCTATTGAGACCTCTTAACTGATATAATCAATCAACAACATTTCGGAAGAAGTTCAAAAAACGATAGTGATCATTTAATCAGTAACTTAAATAATTAAATAATAATATGCGGAAAAGGTTCACAACATATCACTATTCAATGAATCAGTTTTACAGGATAGATTTCTAAGTAAATAGTTACTAAAAAATCAAAATTTAATCCATAAGGGTGTAGACACATAATAACATAATATTGAGAAAAATTACCCATATCGACAAAAGTGCACAAACATGGAAGAAAATTAACACATCACTATCATCTTAAAATGAAAGAAGCATTTAAAATAATAGCATTCGAAATACCAATTTTATTGAATCCATTCTCTAGCTTCGGTCTCTAACAATGTTTTACAGTGCCTAAGCTTTTGCTTTCAAAAGCAGAGCTACAATAGTGAAAACTCTCTTCATTATACATAACTCAGAATGTAAAAGAAAAACCTCAATAACCTCCAGATCTGAGACTTCTCTCCTCCCACCTACAACTCTAAATCCCTATTACAGAAGTGCTTTTGGAATTCTAGAACTATAGAGGAGAAAAACCCTTATTACATTTCGTAATCTGCGATTTATAATATTTGCAAGGGAATTCTTAACAAGAAAGTTTGTTGAAGAAGAAATTTTCTCAATCAATTTTCATTTGCTCAAAATTCCATTCTTCAATTGCTAGAGCATTTCTGTTGATTGAGATCTTATTCTCCTCATCGTTTCAACTACCTTCCTCCCAAAACAAATCAAAACAAAATTAAAATGTGAAAATGTGGAATTAATACAAATCTAATTGGTTTCAATTAAATAAATAATTGAAAATGAAATTTTAGCTTTCTATTGATGCATGTAATAATTTTAATTGGCTAGGGATATCATTAACGAATGGATTTGTATTCAAAAGAGGTTTGGGCAAATGAAAATTTAGAGAATAAAGCTCAGAAAATTGATTTTTCTTAAAAATTCACAGCTTGACTTTCTACCTATTTTTAGACCCAATAAATAATCAAATTTGTTAGTGAAACATCATCAAAAATGTTCTCCTTTATTTTATCTTTCCAATGAGCCATCCTAGGCCTCATTTGGCCAAGTAGAACTCAATATATTAGCCTCCAAAGTTGATGAATCAAATATGACATAATTCTGGAAATTTTGTTGGCTAAGCCCAAAAATCAGAATTTATTAATTAAATTCTAATCCCAAATTAAATTTTAATTATTTAATAATAAATTCTAAATTTAATTATTAATTAACTAATATATACAATTAATTTTAATTAATTCTCAGTTAATTTGAAAATCAATTAAATTAGAAAATTAAATTTATATAAAAATGATTTGAAAGAATTATTTTAAAATATAATTAATATTATATTAATATTATAATTCAAATTATATTTAAATTATAATAAATATTATAATTATAATATAATTATTATAATACAAATATAATATTTATTTAAAAAATTAATTCACAAATCATTGGAATCAACCAAACCAAAATTCAAATCATTTAAACTAAAACCGACATTTCGTGAGTGGAGTTATAAGGAGTGGGAAGAGTAATGGAGTGATAAGGTGTGATGTTAGGGTGATGGTGAGGTGAGCGAGGTGGAGGTATCAGGTGGAGGGTGATGCGAGGTGACGTAGGCCCAGGAGTTATAAGGTGTGAGAAATTTTAGGATAAAGTTTTTTAACTACTGCATAAAACCAAAAATTGCGTACTGCAATTTTAATAGCATTGCATAAAAGAACAAAAATTTAATTTGCGATATGCAATTTACGATGTATCGCAATCGCAATATCGCATTGCAATTTTTGATTGTGTTTTTTAATCGCAATTCTTGGGAGGAAGCAAGTGATATGAAGTGGGTCTCACATGGAATTAATAATCCTACAAATTGGACTATAACCGCTTTGTAATTTTGAGAATCCAGTCTTGGCAACTTGTTTTAAAATAATAAATTAGTGTACATTACCAAGATTTCGAAATATGATTTCATCCATTGTATGATTTAGGTGGGTCATTTTGTAGAACCGTTGGTGAAAAATGAAAAATTAATAAAAGTTAACTGACAATCAATATTTTAGTTAACTTAATTAGTTACAAAACTAGAAATATTTTACAAGTATTTACATTTTTAGTCGAGGTGAGAAAACGATCAAACTTTAAAGGAGTGCCATTTATAAACTGGTTGACCAAATGAGTCAAAACAACTATCGATGGAAACCCTATGAAAAGTCAGATTCAGTGAAACAATCAAAATAGAAATGTAACAAAAATGAAAAATAACAATATTGCCGGATAATTAACTTAATAAAAATCATAGAAGGTGTTTAACCAAAAATTAATATAAAGGGTCACCATTATTGAAGTATATAAATAAAAAAAATGGAGGGGTTGTGTTTTACGACAACAATGGTGACACATGGGTGAAGAACCAATTATCTCTATTTTATATGAATGAGAGTTTCTTAAAATTAAAGTAAAAATAATTAAAGAAGAGAGAATTATTTTTGAAATGTTCGACTAGGTTCGTAAGTTTGAATAAAAACAAGAATCATCTAACTGTAATTTTTCTTAAAATTCCTCATAAGTCAAATATATCTCATAACTCTATATGAGTTCAATTAATTGTAGAGATAAAGCAAGGGTCACTTTACATCTTAGCTTTTAAAATATACTCATTTGTCAGAAGTAGAGCCACTGTTGCCAACAAATATCTATAGTCTCAACAGAATTACCTTTTAATCATCAACGATTCAGAATCTCATCTATTTAAAAATTATTGACCTAGAGATAAATCCATTTATATATGTTTATTTTCTTTGAATTTTTTTATTTTTATTTTTTTGTTCCTAAAAGTCGTTGTCCTGGTTTGGTAGCCAAATAGTTGACAATGCCATTCACTGGTTATAATTTGATCGAACAAGCTGGCTTGTGATGGCATCCCTTGTCTTATAATTGTTTGTAATCACAAGCCATTACGCTGGTTTGTTTAGTAGTGTTGGTAATGTCAGCTTATTTTTCCCCTATGATCATGGTAAGCAGGATCATGATGAGAACTCTTATCTTTTAAGTTTAAATATATTTTTGGATTACACTATAGAAAAACAAGACTTTTTGGACAAGGAGAATTATTGACTCCTTAAGAGTTAAGAATGACAATTTCAGAGTTAAGGATGCTTCGCTGTAAAGTGTCTTTGCTTAGTTAAAAATAAATTTTCTTGACCGATAATAGAATTTTGAAAGATATTAATAAAATATTGAAATATCAAAATAACTACAATTTTGATAAAAAAGAAATTTTTGAGATTTTATAATGCTTTGTCAACTTCTCTTATTTTATAATCTTTTCCCTAAGTATGTCTACCTTTATAATAAAAAAAATAGACTTGATTAAGAGATTTAAGAAAAAGCCAATAGTAGACTATTAGCATTCTTTTTTCTATGTACGCCGACCATTGTTGGGTAACAAAAAGGCATTTTGTATAAATTATGACAGAGTCACCAAAATCAAAATTGAAAAATAAAAAGAAAAGAATTCCTATTCTGAATTGATAAAAGAAATCAACAAACAAAAATATAAATAAAAAAAGTAAGAGTAGAAAAGAAAATCCGAGTTTTTAAAAGATAAACTCCAACAAGAATGTTTATACTAATGTCTCAACAGAATGAAGTAAAAGAAAATAATCATGTAATCATTCCTTCTTATGTCGAGATTCAGATAAATTTTACCTTGCAGGGTTATACGCGTTTTAGGCTTCAGATAACAGTGATGATAAAATTCAGTCACAATGAAAAAATTTATGTCTAGTGTCAATCTTTTTGTTTCAAAGCATCATCTTAATCATTTTATAATAAAATGAATGCTTAGCAAACTAAAGGTTTAGAAACTTTCTAGTGTAGCCCTTTCAACAAACATTATTGCTGCTTCTTGGAAGAAAACCAAGAAAAGAGTACAAGGCTTCAAAATCTGATATGGTGGAAGATTGAAAGCTTTTATGAAGAGCTGCAAAACAGATTTTTATATTAGTGGAATTTAAAAACAAAAATGAAACTAAACATAAATAACTGATTTTTTTTAAGATGATTGCATACTCTAATTTAGAATAAATAATGAGATGATTTTGAACAAAACCTGAATTTTGAGCAATCCATGGAAGAAATTGCAGATTCATGAGATAAAATTTATAGACAATTTTCTTCTAAGTACGCATTCATTATTTCATTTTCATCTATTGTTATTTTTCCTTATTCTTAATTTATTTCTTAATCTTGTTCTATTTCATCTACAGGTTTTCATTCATTTTTGAAACTTGAAGCAAGTAGCAAACCCATATCAAATCCACAAAAAGTTCAGGGAAATTTTATTTGTTGTTCATTAGAATTTGAGCATTCTTTAATTTTGCTTTCATTCACTAGAAAACCCAATAGGCCTTTAAAACATTATCACAATATTCATATCGGAATATTTCAACTTGACTTTTGTATCACTGATACTACGATGAATATACATTTGTGATATTCCCTTTCTGCTCATCTTCGTCAATTATTTCCTTTCAATATTACATCATCCATATCACAACTATTTGTATCACAATATTCCATTAGAAGTGACTCTTAGCATTTACTGATAAAAAATTGCTGATACAAGACCTTTGATGTTCTTTTGCACTCATTCACTTGCAAAATTCCAAATTTATCATATTGTATATTTCATTTCGCATTTCGCATATCCGATAGTTGACTTTGCCAATATTGCTATGTTCACACAATTCTAGACCTGATATAAAATTTAAATCAAGTTCATTAAAATGTCATATCCATTCAATCGCAATAATGGTAGGGGCATAAGGTCAAATGTTCCGATGTTCTGGATCCGATACGATATCAAATTTACTTAATAAATTTATCGGGTTCGTTCTTCATCACACATAGGTGTATAAACAATGTTACAGTATGTACTCAAATTTTCTAGTCGCTGATTTGTTTTGAGATCCAAAACTGGTCCCACCAATTTGCCACATCATCCATCACATACCTGTAGTCGCAGAATAATATCAGCATTTCCAACATGACTATTTCCCAATGTCCCAATATGTCGATATCGTAATCGCTTCATCGCAATTTTTATTATACATGCTTATATTAGAATTCTGAATCTCCAATGTGCGATGTGCGAAGTGTGATGTGTGATGTCTCTATTTCTCGATCCCCAATATAATGATTCTTCAATATTTCCATCGCCGCATCGCATTGCATATTTTCACATACCACATGTCCATATCACAAATTTTCCACTGCAACAAATATATCGCATCGCAAAACTCAAATGAAACCTTATCTTAAGATTTTATGATGTGATATATTCTGATACATGCCCCTTTACCATTAACATTCAATCATTATATCCCATATCAGCAAAGGTAAAAAATCATTGATTGAAATTTACGTAAAGTGAACAAACTTTCGATGCGAAACATCTGCTGAGGCATTACATTGTATAAGATATTTTAAGGTAATCTTGGGTAATCACTATGGTATTAAAGCAATTGATAGGAAATTTGCAATAAGGCTAGATCATTTCTATTTCTCTTATATTTCAGTTTTAGATATACTACTCCATATTTAATATGAAATTTAAGACCTTCCCCTCTATACATATAAATTTCATTATCTTCGTCTGGTCTCAATTCTGTGAAACTTATGGAAATGGAGTTGATATGAAACTTATAATATTAGGAGAACATTCATCATTGCAAGAAACATAATTTCATTCTCATTTCTGATGGATTTGTTTTACATTCGATTCATGAACACAAAGCATTATCTCCTTGTAGTTTACTGCTTGCTTGGATTTAAAAAAAACAAATAATTATTTTGGGTTATAAGATTACGGTTAGTTCAACTTCTTCATGCTTTTGATTTTAATTAAAATAAAAAGTTAGATAACATTGGAAAAAATGGTACCTCACAGGTAAGATTAATGTGATTCTCCAATGGTAAGTTTCATATACCCACTTTTAATTATTTTCATTACTTTAGTTTAGTTTCATTTTTGTTTTTAAATTCCACTAATATAAAAATCTGTTTTGCAGCTCTTCATAAAAGCTTTCAATCTTCCACCATATCAGATTTTGAAGCC
>Ga0068628_1000650_pt1 | contig 12966 bp, 9 predicted proteins | sample InSIn2gowninarea_FD_77431 | JGI IMG/M metagenome (GOLD analysis project Ga0068628, IMG submission 77431) | Clean room microbial communities from NASA Spacecraft Assembly Facility at Jet Propulsion Laboratory, Pasadena, California, USA -... ... | reverse complement strand
TGCTTTCTTGCCCTTTCCTTGAGTTGGGCTATCTCAAGGTTGGCAGACATCAATTTCTTTTTGACTTCCTCAAAGCTACATTCTTCTTCTTGAGTGCTAACTGTCTTGCTTGAGTTGAAATGGAGAACTGCCTCGCTTGAGCCTTCAAAGAACTATGAGGTATGCTAACCCTGAGCTTGCCAAGTGTTTCTTATGCATGAAAGGAACACAAAAATGACCAAGACCAATTCTTATTTACCTTACCCTTTTTCTTTGAAATCTTTTTAGTGATAATAGTGGCTCCACTTGGGATAGTGTGCCCTTGTGGTACACTAAGAACTTGTAGGTCCAGTGCTTTATCCTCTTATGATAAACATAAATTTATTTGACAAGAATCCCCTTTAAGTTTTCTTGGGCCTTTACCTCGGGCTTAAGCTTGATGATCACTATAAGAGAAAGAAATCTATATCTACTGAAAAATGCTCAGTCAACCTTGAGCTTATTTGCATTTTCCTACCTACCTACTCTATCAATTTCAAACTTCTTTCAGCTCAATCAATGTGAAATTTCCAATGTAGCCAATCATTTGTCTTATCTGATATTTGAGTTTTTTGACTGCATCGGAGTTCAGAGCAACTATGATATTGTGATGACCACTGCAACTGGAATTGCCTCTGATATTCATAGAAAAACTAAAACATTGGAGAGTAAAACTTTTCCATGTATCTAGCTATAGGATCCCAAAATACATGATTAGCTTGATGATTCTCATAACTTTCTGGTTGTGCAAACTGATCTTCAATAACAGTGTATTCTTCCTCAATCACAAAAGAGAAAGGAAGCAACACCCTCTCCTTGTGTTCTGCCATAGAAAGCTTTTGAAAAGAATGATCATGATCATGAAGACTACATGATTGAATTTGACCTTTTAAATCTTCAATGTCTTTCTCAATGTTCTTAGCAACTTCATCTAAACATTTCATCTTATCTTCTATCTTGCACTCAAAAGTTTTTAGATAAGAAGATAAGGACAAAGAAAAATTTTCATCTATTTCTTCATTAATATGATCATCATAACATTCTATATCTTCAGACAATTGATTCTCAACTACACAAGATTCCTTTGATATGTTATCCAACTGCTTTTCTGAATGATTCTCACAAACAATGTAATTTTCATCCTTATTATGATCATTCATTATGTAAGCTGCTGAAAAGTATGACATGAAAAATCAACCTTTTCCTCTGCATGAGCGTTATAAAAGCTATGTTCCAGTACTTCTTCTTGGTGTTTGCAATCAATTTCATACTCTTTATGATCAAAAGACTGGGAAGTTTGCTACATCTTCTCATTCATATCAGAGGATGTAACATGGTTTTCATAAGTAAACCCCTGCTGATTTTCATGTTGCATTTCATGGGATGTTATACTTTCTTCTTGTTGTTGAAATGTATTATTATGAAGAGTCTCTAAAATTTCTTCATCCATAAATTCATCATCATCATAACAATCCTCCAAATATTGAATAAAACTTGCAGAATGTTTACAACAATCTTGGACCAGCAATAAGGAGGGATGAAATTCTTTATACATCTCATAGAATTCATCATGAAAATTAGCAAGCGAATATATTGAACCATTTTCCAAACTTTTATACCAAGACCATGCTTTTCCTTCTAAAGTGGTCATAAACATCTTCATGAGACAATCTTCAGGGAAATGAACCGTAAGAATGCGTACATGCATATGGAACCTAACCAAATGAAGAGCATCATTGTCCTTCTTTTCATCTTTGAATATTGGAAGATCATCTAACCATTCGACCTTTGGCATAGGATTTGGAAAACCAGGGATATGAGACCGATTCATAGGGCATACCTGGCATTCATTGTTGCAGTGGAACTCATCTTGAAACTTCATCTAGCTACTAATCTTCTAGTGGTGGAGTCACCTTCCAATTTGTTATTCGATGTGTGGAGTCACCAAGGTAGTTTTGTAGCCTCAGAAAGATTTCTGAGCTCCTGCTACCTTCAAAAGTTCAGCTTCTTAATTTCGGGAATGAATAGACTTCAGCCTCCCGACAGACGCACCAAAATGTTATCACAAAATCAACCCCTGATAGGCTACTGATCAGGTAGACCTTGAGTAATTGTTTCAAACCAACTTTCGGCTGAGGCTTAGCCTTCTCAACTTGAGAGGGCTCTCTCACTAGGTTAAAGATTTTGATAATGAATTAGATGACTAACTCTATGAAACAAGTGAAGAAATATGAATGGTTGAACACAATCAATAAACTTCCATTGGGCTTATGGAGTCAAGAAATTCTTTAGTATGACAATAATATTAGCTTTACATAGAAGTCAGGGCATCCAGAATTCAACATATGGAGAGTACATCAGAAACATAGAGGAAAACACAGTCTACAAATGTATGAAGGAAGTTAGAGCATAACTAATGAATTCTAAGTAATCATACATTCATACCACTGTCAGTAATGAGAAGAGGAGAACCATAAGACATTTTGAACATTGAATTCTTTCTGAATCCTGAGAAGCAAAGCCAAACACTGTATTACTTAAAACAGAGTCTTACACCTAAGCACAATATTGGAGTTCTTTACAAAAAATTCCAACCCCTGGTGCATTACATCTTCTCTAATATATAGAGTTCATTACATGACTTAGATTCCTCCTCCAGCATGAGGGGAATTCGAATCCTCCTACTATGACACCTATTGATACTTAAAATTAACTATTAAATGTAACTGACTGTTAACTGGCAGTTTTAGAGACCTAAAACAATTAGGAGTGTAAGTCCTCATTATGATTAAAACAACCTTATCTAGGAATTAAACATTCCTTTTGACACCTATAACTCCATGAATTCGAATTTGATGGTGCTCATAACCCTCTAACTGGCCCTTGATGCCTCATCCTTTTACTATTCCTGGAAACTAGGAGATTGTTCCTTGCTCTGTTCTAGCTGAAAAATAGGTGTTGGGACATAGCTCGTATCTTCTCATAAAAAGTGTATTTTGAAAAACTGAAGAAGGCTTTTGTGAACCAATTCGTGCTGAACAAAAATGTCTCTTGGTTTTTTGAAATACTTTTCCTATTGCCCAGAATATGTCTTTGAAAAACAGGTGTAAAACAGGAGAAATATGTTTGTGAAAAACTGCACCTACAGCATTTTCGTAGCGCAAGTTTGGTCATCCATTTCTCCCAGATCATAATGAATTTGAAGAAAATGAAAGAGGTTTTTGTAGCTCATTATGTTAGGAATAAAAAACTCTTTCACTTTTTAGAGACAAGTTTTCAATTTTTCAGGAATCCTCTTGGAAGCTGACTGCTAAAAACAAGGAGACAGAGTTCCTCCTTTTTAGAGTTTCATTCTTATGCTTGTCTTTGAATCCTTTTGTTGACCATGTTGTCTCTTTTAATCACATGAAATACATTAAATTAACCATAGACCCTGCTCAAATACTTGTGCTAAGACAAAACCCCTTAGGTGCCGCCTGAAGTAAGACAAACTGTCTGAGCTACGAAATGATGACCATCTTCATAACATAAAGTTTAGAGTTCAAAGATGTCCTTCCTCTACTTGTTTTGTCCTTGCTGGATGTTTACACTTTGTAAATGATCCTTTTTAGAGACTCCTCTTCAAAAAGATTTCCCTTTGTCTCTCAAAATTGGTCCACCAAATCATAATATGCAACTACAACAGTTTCGTAGCACGCTATGAAACTGCTGTGTAATTTCAAAAACAGAGTTTAAGGCCAAAGTTTAGCTTTCTTGAGCTTTATTTTCCTTGAAATGGCTTTTCCATCTGTCATGAAGTAATTCAACACTGGATACATAGACACCATTCTTCAAGGTAAACTTCAAAAGGTAATCTATCAAAATTTCCGACTTAGCCTTTCTTGCTATGTGATTTTTCTTAGCTAAAGATGTCCTTCATGCTGGCTCAGTTGTATCTTCAGATCTTCGATTTGTCCCTTCATACTTCTGATTCCAGCTCTCAGTTTTGCATTGACCCTTCTGATGTGTCATGCTTCTTTTATTGCAGTGATTGTCCAGGTGTAGTATTGATCATGACTACTCATTACTTCATATCTTGGAACTTTCCCAACTTCTCAACTAGCTTTTACTCTTTTGAAATTTGCCTTTTCAATTGCATGTTTTCTTGCCCTTTCCTTGAGTTGGGCAATCTCAAGATTGGCAGACATCAATTTCTTTTTGACTTCCTCAAAGCTACATTCTTCTTCTTGAGTGCTAATTGTCTTGCTTGAGTTGAAATGGAGAACTGCCTCGCTTGAGCCTTCAAAGAACTCTGATGTATGCTGACCCTGAGCTTGCCAAGTGTTTCTTATGCATGAAAGGAACACAAAAATGACCAAGATCAATTCTTCCTTACCTTACCCTTTTTCTTTGAAATTTTTCAATGATAACACATAGTGTGTTTTTTGGGCTAAATATATGAAGAAGTGTGTTGCTAAATGACTACATGATTGACTTGCAGGTCGTGGAAGAGCTCTTCCTCTAGGGTTTTGTCCAATATATTTTCTTGTGGGGAATGAAGCAACGAGTTTCATGGTTATTTTTGCTTTGATAGCTGCAATTGCAGAAGCTGCTTCATGCCTTTCATGACTCCATCATCTCTAGATTTGGGGTGCCCAGAGCTTGGCTTCCAGTGCTTCTTCCTCCATGAAAGCTTGGGCACTCACTCTATTGGCCATGGGGGAAGCACATAAATATTGTGACAATTATGGTAACCAATTAGAAGATGAGCTCATCATGATTTTCAATCTTAAAAGTTCATTTTCACGTGTTCTCACACTAATAGATAGTCCAAACAGAGCATCTGTTTTAGTTGCTTGACCTTCATCAATATCCTCATCAGAATCTACCATATTACCATAAGTAACTGGCGGACCTAGAGCTGATATTTGAGACATTTCTGAAGCACTAAAGACAGATAATCAATTTGGCATGCTTGCAACATTCAAAGTTGACGAGAGGTTGGAGTTGCGGTTTGTCTATGTACATGGGGTTTCTTTCGGGTGGTTTGGAAGCACATGAGGACATGTTCATGGTGTCAGGATATATTAGTTGATGCCACTATCCAAAGTTTTTACAAATCCTTGTACTATTTTTTATCTAATGATGATTTTAGCTTAGAAATAATCTAGTGAAGCCTCAAAGCAAGGGCCTAATCTTGAGGCGTGAAATTGGATGTTTTTTTTCATGATAATATGTTATGATTCAGAGTATCTATGGGCATCACTGTCTGATTTACCAACTTCATTCCCCAACAGTTCAACAAGTGTGGTAAAAGATGTTGAGACCACCTTTCCGTCAAAGAAAGATTTCTTTGCACTTGCTTCTATGGAGACAAACTCACATTCAATCTTTCCAGTGGAAGAATTGATTGAGCTAGTAAGGTCTTTACTATCTTAATAAACCTTCATATAAATATCCCCACATTGACTGCTAAGCAGAGAACTGCTCATTGAAGTTTTTCTCAAGCTTTTGTCTGTATTATTCAAAGTATCAAAACTAACTTCACAAGCTCGAGGAACCAAAAATACCTTTCTATAGTTGATTGATTTTTACTATAAAGGAAATCTGAGTTTCATCATTTCTTCTATTTTTGCAGCTAATGTGGAGGAAAAATGTTGACCTTCTGGAAGATGTTGGACACAGAGATCACTTCTAATGGCATCTACAATGCCAGAAAGTTCATGAACATTTTCACGTGTTCTCACACTAATGGGCAGTATGGAAAATCTCTAGCCACCATTGTTGTTAGCTTGATCTCATCCTCTGCAAATTAAGAATCTAGTGCATGGCATAGATTGGTAATTTGTCATTTTCCTTCTCCAAATTAAGCCCCATTTGGTAAGTACTTACAGTTTGTAAAGCAGCCATAGTTAGGCTGTCTAGAAAATCTCTAGCCACCATTGTTGTCAACTTGATCTCATCCTCTGCAAATTAAGAATCTAGTGCATGGTACAGATTGGTAATTTGTCATTTTCCTTCTCCAAATTAAGCCCCATTTGGTTAGTACTTATAGTTTGTAAAGCAGCCATAGTTTTATGATTATAATGGCGTTGGGAGTTGTGAAGTCTCTTGTGGGTTTTCTGCTGCTGTTGAATTTCTGCATGTTTCTTGTCTTGTTGTGGGTGCTATTGCTGGATGGACTCTCAATGACACGCTTTACCACACTTAATATACTGGTACTTACTAATTTTTTAGTAAATATACATATTGTTTTTCTGGTGCATTTACAATATGAAAAATTGATACATTTTATAAAATATTTACTGTTCACTAATATCTATGTCCCAAGTATATATATATATATATATATAGATATATTTATTTATTTATTTTTATTTTTGTTTTCATTTTAGAACTTTTATTAATTCAAGGTTCACATAAATCTCTAGATGAATCATAATTTTTCTTTTTCCTTCCATACTTAGTTTGTTTTTTGGGCTAAATATATGATAAATTGGGTTGCTAAATGACTACATGATTGACTTGCAAGTCGTGGAAGAGCTCTTCCTCTAGGTTTTTCTCCAATCTATTTTCCAGTGGGGAATGAAGCAACGTGTTTCATAGTTATTTTTGCTTTGATAGCTGCAATTGTAGGAGTTGCTTCATGTCTTTCAGGACTCCATCATCTCCAGATTTGGGGTGCCCAAAGCTTGGCTTCCAGTGTTGCTTCCTCCATGACAGCTTGGGAACTCACTCTGTTGGCCATGGGGTAAACACATAAATATTGTGACAATTATGGTAACCAATTAAAAGATGAGCTCATCATGAATTTCAATCTTAAAAGTTCATTTTCATGTGTTCTCACACTAATAGGCAGTCCAAACAGAGCATCTATTTTAGTTGCTTGACCTTCATCAATATCCTCATCAGAATCTCTGTTCATAACATAAGTACCATTAGATTCACCTCGTGATGAACGACAAATCCGAATGCACTTGGTATGGATTAAGATTGGTTAGAAACAAAATAAAATTTTTGCCGGCACCCTTACGAGATGGGTTGATATTTCGATCCTTTATTAGATGGCTTGAGATTTTGATCCTGGAGACAGTTTCATCATCTATCCAGGATTTGTAATAGGTACATCGCGTATTGTATAGAAAAATGACACTTACAGAACTCATTGTGTACTTGTGTATGCACTTCATATATATATAAAAAGAGACACTAAACGCCCATTTAAATTAATTTATAAAAAAACCAGGTAGGTGCTCTAAAATTGAAATCTTTGCCAGTTGTTCAGTTTGCTTCTTTGTTCTTCACTATGTTAGCTGATTTCTCTTGATTCCCTCGACACGACAAGTATTAAAATTGAAATCTTTGCCAGTTGTTCAGTTTGCTTCTTTGTTATTCACTATGTTAGCTGATTTCGCTTGATTCCCTCGACAAGACAAGTATTTTGATGCTTTTGAATTCGGTTAGCCCAACAAGCATTACCCAGTGTATTGTTATGGACATGATGAACCTAACTTAGATCGATTGATCCAAAAGGACAAGAGTTTCACCAGGAGAATGAAAGAGATCATCACCTGGTAGTTGTTCAAGTTCCCACTCAAGAGTACCTATAGATATAGACAAATAATGTAGTCTGCATTTTCTGAATTCACGAAGAGCTGAGCAACCCTTCTATTGTTGTTGGTTTTCCAACATTTAGTTTCAAGGGTAAATTTTTATTTATGTGCGGTGTGTTATTGCTCTCTTTCTTGCACTGTATTTTTGGTTTTTGGTTTGACACACAGTAGCATTGAGATATTAAAGCACGTATCAATTTTCTTGAATTCATAGTTTACTTAGTTCTGCATTTTAATGGTGTGCTAATCAATTTCATTTCCTGTGATCTTTCATTTCTGCAAATCAGTAAATATTTTGGGAAATCTCGATAGTAATTCATTGGTATTAATTCGCTTCCTTTGCAAATTAGATGCCATGGGTCATAAGGGCATGCTATAAGGGCATGGTATGGTTTTACGGTTTACCCTCTGCTTATTCCTTGTAAAGTTGCATTTCATCCTTGAGAAAGTCTTCTTCAATTAAAATTGTGCAAGGTTGTTACAAAAGTCTACAGGAGCACACATTGCCACTGTTATTTTTTTAACTGGAAAGAGTATTTCTATTATACTTCGGTGTCTGGCTCGCCACAAGTACATCAGGCAATTTCATAGATGTCTCTTCAAAATTTTCAGTGTCCTCCTGATAAAAAAGATTTCATACCTTACATGAAAAGCGTGATTATGGCTTACAAAAACAATGAATTTGTTTGTAAAAACTTTACAGAATTGCCCCAACAATTTATTATATTTTGTTTACTAATTTTTATATTCAATGATCTTCTATATCTCACTATCTTTTTCAAATTTATGCTTTACGGCGCTTTCTTTGCAACATTTGGTGCAAATGCTAGTTAATGTCCTATCATTATGCATGCCTTTGCTTTGTGGAACTGAAACGTTAATCATCTTGGAGAGTTGATTCTTGTTAGAATTCCTGTAAACCTATCACAACTAGGTTCCTAACACTAAAATTCAGTGGAAGCAAATATAATGATCTCATTCACAATGACACTAACCGATCATGCCTAATTACATTTTTTCATTAATAATCCATAGTTATTTGGGCTCCCTATCTTGGGATAATGGCCCAATTGAGAAAATACAAAAATATAAATGCCCCATATGTGATCTAGCTGATCTGCTCTAGATTGATTTCTTTGGCAGCTTTGGATCTCTAGTTTCCTTTCGTTACTTCTAGTTTTCCTTCTTTACTTCCTTAGATTTGGCAGCTTTGGATCTCTAGTTTCCTTTCGTTACTTCTAGTTTCCCATCTTTACTACCTTGGATCCAACACTTGGAAGTATCTCACTTCTCCTGAGGCTAGTGTTGTTGTATGGTGTGTCTTCCGCCTCTCCCTAGCCTTGCTTTTATAACTTTACATTGAGTTAAATCCTATGTTGCACTGGCTGTGGGGACGAGTTTCTGGGACAGTTAGAGCTCACCCCCAAATTTTTAGAGGACAGCAGGCTGGGACGACAAGAGTGCACCTCCAAATTTTCAGGAGACGACAGGTTGGGATGATAAGATGACAAGTGGTTCCGTGGCGGCATATTGAAGCACTCTAGATATCTCCATTACAAAGGTTAGCAACTTGTCTCCACTGGGGTAGCAATAACGACACCAACTCTCAGGGAAGGAAAGAAGGGAAAATTAAATAGAAAGGACGATAGGTGGCAATGCTAGAACCATTCTAACAAAGGAAATTTTTTTAGGAGACGGCAGGTTGGGATGACAAGATGACAAGTTCAACAACTATTTTTTATATTTATTAAAAGAATAAAAGTAAAAATAGAATTTAGTAATTCAATGTAAACATGAATGATAATTTAAAATATAAAAATTAGAACTATCACTAATTTTGAAATTCAAATTACAAAATAAAATACTAAAGTCTAACAGTATCTAGTCATCATTGTCTATCACAAAAACCAATCTCATCAACCTACAATCTACTATTGTCTACATAATCATTCTATGATGCATCATGAATCATTTCAAAATTTAAGTAGCAACTAAACCTTAATGACTAAAAGTAAAATTTAATAAAATTGTAAACATGAACAAGTCATTAAAATTTAATTATAAAACCCACATTAAGAGTCTAGAAATTAAGAACCTTGCGATACTTGTCATCAATGTAATGTATATCATAATCATTCAGAATCACTGTTATTTACAGAGCACAAAGAGTATTACCATCTCGTCTATTTACCTTATAACATTAAGTGTTAAAGATGAGTTAGCCATTGTAATGCTTATTTCAGGAGTAACAAATGTTATGTACAAAAGTAATAATGTCATAAAGTGAAATAAATTATATATAATAGATGACGTTTATGCTAATGTATCCAACGAATTAGTTGATTGGTTCCTAAAATGAATAACGGAACTTGCGACGTATATAAACAACACCACTTATAATTTAGTAGCACATTGATCTATTATGTACAAAAGTTATAATGTCAAATAAATAAATTATATATAATAAATGATGTTTATGCTAATGTATTCATTCAGGGAATTAGTTGATTGGTTCGTAAAATGAATAATGGGGAATTAGTTGATTGGTTCCTAAAATGAATAATGGAATTTGCTATGTATATAAACAACAACACTAGTAATTTAGTAGCACTCCTGCATGTTTCTTGCATATATTTATGTTTTAATTTTAGTTAACAATGGTATGTTCTATGCCTAGCACTATTATTCAATGTCCTTTAGCAACCCATTGACAATTTCCAATTTAGTTTTCCAATAGTAATCACATTAACCATAAATCACATTGACAATAACTGTAGATAGAACATGAATAACAAAATGCAAAAGACAAGCCAAGACAAGAGAACACTAGATTTGGCGGATGCCAAGGAAAAACCCCTAGATGGGGAAAACCCTTTGATCAATCCTTCTTATTATTATATCAAATGTTCAACAAAAAGAGAGTACAAAAAATCAGCATTTACTTACCAAATCAAAGTCAAAACAACCCTGTCAAATCTATAGTCAACTACATTCAAATTCAGCAGCATGTACACTAACCAGTCAATGGTCAAGGGTCAAAATAGTCCCTTTGCATCTTGGTCAAAGGTCATCTAATTCAGCCTCCTTCGCTGGTCAAACAACAATCAAAACAATCCACTTTTGAATAGTCAAACCTGGTCAAAACATAGAAGAGGCCTGCGGTCAAAGTCTGTTGGAAATACTGAGGGGGGGGGTGAATCAATATTTCTTTTCAATTGTTCTTTTTACCAGTTAGATCACTTATATTTAGAACACAAAATGAACAATAAGAATAAATACTTTTATTAATTTCTTCTTTACAATAAATCAAGTACAATATATGTAGGGCTCCAACCCTAGATGAAGACACCGATCTTCAATCTTCTAGGCTCCAACTTGTATTTGCCAAGCACCAACTTGGTTTTCCAAGGCTCCAACCTTGTCAATTATGAGGCACCAACCCTAAGGGCTTCAACCCTATATCTGATTCAGGCTCCGACCTAGTTTCTTGAGGACTCCGGTCCTTTAGGTTTCTAGAATTTATGTTCATAGACTTGGGATATGTTTTGGCATGCTTCATCGTTGCTAGACATACATTCAGGGAATCATTAAGAATAAGCATTCCTAGGGTTTAACAGAGCAAGGGAATATGCACCATCTTTATGCTTAGAGTTTTCCCATAGGGTTTGCATGAGGTTAGGGCAAAGGGTTATTCATGCATCACAACAATATTTCCATCACAAACAATGCCATATTGACATCAATGACAACCTTGATTAACAATCTCCTCATTTGTCATTGATGACAATATTCTTGCCCTTCCAACATTCTCTCCCCCTTTGACATCAATGGCAAACAGGGCGCCCAAGTATTCCCCCTGTCAAGCTACTTCCTTTCTTCATCAATAGTAGTTCTTCATAGGTATGTTACTCCCCCTGTAATAGTGTTCTTCTTTCTAGCAATGTGGACCATGATAGATGTGCTTACATTCCTTCATGTGATGAACCAACTCCCCCTGTCTGCATGACCTCCTCTAGCTCATGAAAGATTAAATGCTTAGTGATTAAGTGGAAGAGATCTTAACAATAGTCCATCAGATGAATATGGGTTATGTTCTTCAATGGAGTGTTCCTGAGAGATGATCTATTAATGTCCAGATATGACTCATCAAGGTTTTCATAGGATCCATCTATGAATAGCTTCTGCAAGAATGCCTAATCATCATAAGCTCCCCCTAAATCTATGCATGATCTTCCTTTTGGTAGAGTTTCTCCATCAAATGCTTAGATTGTTGAAGATCAGGTCAACAACATGTGTTGTTCGTTGGAGAGTTCAAGAGATTTTTGGATTGTATTTGCTTCTTTCTCCATACTTGTGTAACTTTCTTCTCTGGCATCGTTCTAGCTTGTGTAGGTGCCCAAGTCAAGTTACAATCATGTGTCATATGTCCAATGTTATGACACATGAAGCACTCTATGTTGTTCATGAATAAGAATTCATGACTTCTTCTTGCAAAATTGCATCTCGGAGATTGATGAGGACCATTATATTTATCTTTGTGATATGCCCTACAATCTTTTGCCATGTGCCCAAAGTTTGTACATGAATAGGAATAACCAAGAAATATACTTTGGTACGTAAGAGATGAAGATTTCCTTGATGTACTTCTAAAGTCTTTCTGCCTTGGGATTCTTTGATGATATTCATTACCTTTTGTATTCTTGACACCATCTGCAAGTATACTTGGAGTAGGATTTCTTCCATAGTTGTCTTGACTCTTCTCCTTGCCTTTGCTGGAACTGGGAGCATCAACATTTCTTTATGGCTTCCTCACATCCTTGTTGTTTGAAGCATTATCATTCTTGCTTGAGGATTCACCTGCATAGTCAAGACCTGATTTATCAAGGGGAGACCTTTGATGACTTAGGATGTCATCTAGGGTTTGAAAACTCTTCAAGTTCTTATTCAGCAAGTCAACTTCTTTTTTAAGAAAGACAATTTCTTCCTTCATTTTCTTGCATTCTTCATCTCTCTTTGATAGAATGATCTCCATTTCTTCCTTCGTCTTGGTTTCTTCACATGATTGGACCTTAAGCGAAGTGATTTCTGATTTTAACTTGGTGACGTCATCATCCTTTTCTTCTAGTTGGCATATCATGGTGTTTCTCTCCTTTTCTACTTCATCAACTTGTCCTTCTATGAATGTCAAAGCTTCCATCACCTTCTCAGCTCCTTGTACTTGTTTCCTTGCTTCTTCTAGTTGAGATCTAAGGGAGGAGACCTTTTCCTTGTATTGACCAATCTCCGAGATGCAATTTTGCAAGAAGAAGTCATGAATTCTTATTCATGAACAACATAGAGTGCTTCATGTGTCATA
>Ga0068628_1000643_pt1 | contig 13005 bp, 11 predicted proteins | sample InSIn2gowninarea_FD_77431 | JGI IMG/M metagenome (GOLD analysis project Ga0068628, IMG submission 77431) | Clean room microbial communities from NASA Spacecraft Assembly Facility at Jet Propulsion Laboratory, Pasadena, California, USA -... ... | reverse complement strand
TGAAGCTGGTATTCAGCGGAATCTTCTTTTCCTCAAATTTTACAGCCTCCCCCTTACCACTCGCTACCGTGGCGGAGATATAGGCGTCAGAGATCCCGTAATCATCCGTCATGACTAATTTTAGAGCAACCTGCTTGGGCTGGCCTACGTCTATGGTGCTGTGTTGCTGGGGATCAATAAGCTTAATGGCGACTGGCTGATCTGGAATGATCTCGACCTGGTATAAATCAGATTTCTTTCCATCCAAGATGACCTGGTAAAAGCCTGAACTTGATACTACTTTGTTCAAGCGCCAGGCACGGCCCTCCTCGTCTGCCTTCTGCAGCTTTAAGACTTCTTTATCGTTCCAAATGAAAGTTAATTTGTTAACTGGCTTAGAAGTTTCAATCTCCCATTGCAACATTGAGCCACGCTCTGCAATTACTGTAAACTGCTTTTGAACCCTGCCGCGTTTTCCGGTATAGGCCGGCGGATTGATCGAGATTTTGTAGTCAGAGATTTCCACAGGGACATTTTCTTTCACAGTGACTATCGCCCTGTTCTGCGGAGCCAGACCGGCTTTATTCAGGATATCGTGTTTTGGCAGCATCGACGATACATAAAAGAAGATCAGGCTGCTGATCAAAGCCAGTACGGGATAGAGCAGTTGCTTTAAGGGTTCATTCGGCAACTTGCGGGCTACGAACAATAGATTAACCCGACTTGCCTGAAGATGCTGCAAACCAGAGAGCTGGTCAGCAGGGAGCAAAAGTAAACCTGCGCTTTCTTCTACCTCCGGAATTTCATGATTCACAAATCTGCAGATGTCATCAATGGAAATGGTCCAGTATCTTACTACAAGAGAAAAAAGGCAAAAACAGGTTACAAAGACGGCTATAACAGCGGGAATCCCAAGGGGCGAAAAGTGCAGCAGCAAGGCGGCAACTCCTGTAGCTACCGCTAAAGAGATTATCAGCCCCTTTGCGGCAGAAAGGATAACCCAACGCTTCCTTAACTTTCGTAACCAAGATACACCTACGGAAGTACTCATATAATCTGAACATTTTTTCTATATGAAATCCATCTTTCCAGGAACAATAACATAAACGCAAGCCACCAGAACCAGGATGAAAGACTCTGTTGAAGAAAGCTGGTATGTTCTGCACTTACCTCATTCTGAGCTTTCACCGGCTTTGTTTCGGTAGCAATGGCTAAAGACCTTTGATCTGGCTTGAAGGCAGTTTCTGCCGCTGCCTGGGGAAAGATGATTGGTGTCAGGAATAAAACCATTCCATTTGTCCACACCAGATTATTCCAGTCTGGCCTGAACCTGCTGTAAAACTGGTAGCGCTTGATGCCAGAATCCGAATCCAGTGCCAACAGGGGATTGCCTGCTGCATCAACCCAAATATTCTGACCTGTGGGAGTGGAATACGCTGTCCTTTTATACAATTCGGCACGCTCTAGGCCTACACCCTTATCATCCTGGATCGTCGAGTTTACGTTCTGCACCTTGGCTCCCGCATATTCAAAAACCGTAGTTCCTGAAGGCAAATTTTTTATTTCAGCCGCCGATGGCTGCTGTTCTGCTAACCAGAAAACCAGCTGTGCATGATTACGAATCTCCTTGAAAGAATTGATTTGCTGGATCTCGATATTACGGCCTGTGTATTGCTTTAGCGCACGCAGTGCAGCGTTCACAAAGCCAGCATCGACAGCTGCTTGCTTGTGGTAAATCTGCACAAGCATGCTTCCCCTTTCAACGTGTAAACCCAGGGTATCTCCTTGCCTAAGCTGAGCTGTACTAAAGTAAGTTCCAGAGGAACTGGAATGTGCAATCGTTTGCCTAATCTGCTGATTACTTGTTTCATATGTTTCCTCTACCCAGGAAGTTTTCGTACTGTCAACAGGTAGAAAGCTCCAGTTCACATCCAGGTGCAGAACGGGCTGTTTGCCTTCGAACCGGGACAAGCGGTTATCCGCATACACATACAATCTTTTCCCCTGCTGTTGGCTGTCCAGTTGTTTGAGCAAGGCGTAATACGACAGTGGCCTGGCTGCTGATTTCGAGTATTTAGTCAGCGTGTCTTTCAGTTCCAGTCTTGCAAAACCAACATCGAAATTGTGAATCTCATAGCCCTTTCTGATCAAAGAGTCCAGCTGCTTCCGATTGGTTCTCCATAGTTTATTAAGGCTTGATTGTTCTACCAGGATCCAACCAGCTTGCGCAGTGGCTGCAAGCTTTTTTTTGTAGGCGGGTTTTGCCAATAAGAAGGCAATCAATCCGATCAGTAGACACCGAAGTAGCAATAAAGGCCAGTCGGAAATCTTCAGGCTTCTTGACCTTTGGTTGGCGGGTACACCAAGAAGGGCAATACTGCCTATCTTTAAAGTTTTCCCAGACTTAATATTCCACAGGTGAACCAGGATCGGCAGCAGAATACCGGTCGCAGCAATTAAACCAATGGGATATAAGAGTTCAAACATATTATACTTTTAACTACTTTCTTTGGTTTAAAAAATCGCGCAGTGCGAGCTCCAAAGGTTCATCAATACAAAGCATCCTGTAGTAAATACCTCTATTTAGCGCTTTAATTCTCACGTCTTCCAGGTACCTGTTCAGGTTATTTAAGTAGGTTTTCCTGATGGATGCCTGCTCAACCTGTACCGACGCACCGGTCTCGAGGTCTTCGAAATTCGTGTAGCCTTTAAAATTCAGCTCCAGTTCATTGCGACCCATCAGATGAAATACAATCACCTCATGCTTAACTGAAGCTGCAACATCCAGCAGCTCAAATATTTCATCTTCAGACTCGTATAGGTCGGTAATAAAAATAGTAAGTTCCTTTTGGTTTGAACCTGTGTACAATTGTTTATACACCTCGGAACGTGAGAAGGTCCCTTCCGGATGGATTTGCTCCAACTGAAAAAACAAACGTGATAAATGCTGGTGGTCCTGCTTTGTAGGGAGCGCGACGACTTCATTCTCCTTAAAGATATTCAAGCCAATGGAATCACCCTGCAGATTGCCAAGGTATGCCAGTGAGGCTGCAAGGTACCGGGCGTAGTCGATCTTTTTATAATCTCCGTCCTGGTGATTCATGGAAGCACTGGCATCCAGCACCAGGCGAATGGCAATGTTCGTTTCTACTTCAGATTCGCGGATGTAATACCGATCTGAACGCGCAAACATCTTCCAGTCGAGCAGCCGCAGATCATCGCCGGGCTGGTAACTTCGGTACTGGCTGAACTCCATACCCGGCCCTTTAATGGAGCTCTTATTGATTCCGTGCATGAAGCCTTCAATCGTAGTTTTAGCTGCGAGAGAAAGCTCTTTGATGGCAATCATTATTTTCGGGTCGAGGAGTTTACTCATTTCCAGCTCGGTCTTTCCACAACTTTAATCAACTCCTGAGTAACACGATCGGCACTCACCTGCTCGGCCTCTGCCTTGAAGTTCATTAATATCCGGTGTCGCAATACGGGGTAAGCCATAATTTGGATATCCTCAGGAATGACGGCATAGCGACCATGGAACAATGCCCGTGCTTTAGCGGTAAGGATCAGCGCTTGTCCTGCCCGAGGTCCTGCCCCCCACCGCACCCATTCCTTCACGTAACTAAAAGTTGTGGTTTCGGGTCGAGTGGCGCGGATCAGCGCACTTACATAGGTAACCATATCGTCGCTGATGTTTACTTCGCGAACAAGTGCTTGTAACTGCTTAATATCTTCGGCACCAATAACGGCCTCGACCTTATTCTTTTTTATACCGGTTGTACTTTTAAGTACGGCGATCTCCTCCTGAGCCGAAGGGTACCCTATTTTCACATACAAAAGGAAGCGGTCAAGCTGCGCTTCAGGGAGCGGATAGGTTCCGGCTTGTTCAATGGGATTTTGGGTTGCAAGAATAAAGAACGGTTTGTCGAGCGGGTAGGTCTGTCCACCATACGTAACTTCAAATTCCTGCATAGCTTCCAGTAACGCGGATTGTGTTTTAGGAGGCGTGCGGTTGATCTCATCCGCCAGAATAATATTAGCAAATATTGGCCCCTTGTTGAACTTAAAGAACCGCTTACCAGTAACATGATCCTCCTCCAGGATCTCGGTGCCGAGAATATCTGTCGGCATCAAATCCGGTGTGAACTGGATCCTGCGGAAGGAAAGCTGCAAGGCATCGGACATGGTACGGACCATCAATGTTTTTGCAAGCCCGGGTACCCCCTCCAGCAAGCAATGGCCGCCTGCCATTAAAGCAATCAACATCTCTTCAATCACTACATCCTGACCAACGATTACTTTTTGTATTTCTTTTTTCAGTAGAGAAAGCTTATTAACAAGGCTTTCGACATTATGAGCTGAAATTTCCAATATGAAATGTATGTTTTGGTGATTAACTCCTGTTCTATGTTTTCAATATAGGGCTAAATGCAGCAATTGGGAAAAAATGGATAATAATATCAAGAAAATTACACTCAGGATCGTGTGATTTTTACAATGTTGAATAATTAACGAGTATTTTAGGAAAATGTTAAAGAATAAGTTTGCCTTTGCGCGTTTGAAATACAGTTCCGGCGACTGGGATACCGATCAGCGTATGCCTGCAAACATTTTGAATTCTTTATTGGAATACACCACCATCCCCCTCGAAACTCAGGAGAAGGTGATTGATTTAAATACAAACGAGATCTTTAACTATCCATTTTGCTACTTGAGCGGCCATAAGCTGGTTCAATTTAATAAGCAGGAAGCGTCGAACTTCAATCGATATGTGCAAAATGGCGGGTTTGTATTTGTAGACGATTGCAACCACGATATAGATGGCCTGTTTGCAAAATCATTTGAAACTCAGATGTCAGCGATCTTCGGACCGCAAGCGATGAAAAAGATTGCCCATACGCACCCCATATACCATTCGTTTTTCAAATTTGAGAAGGGACCACCCACAACATCCTTTGAGCTGAACGGCTGGGGAGACGATCTGGTGCATGATTACCTGAAGGCCATTCAGGTGAACAATCGAATCGGTGTGCTGTACAGCAATAAGGATTATGGCTGTGAATGGGACTATGACTTTCGGAACAAGCGCTTTCTTGCCGAAGACAACACCAAGTTTGCCGTCAACATTATTTTATACGCATTGGGTATTAACATCTAGCTTTCTCTGCCAGGATTCACTCCGGTAAAACTGGCTGTATTGCCAATTTCTGACAATAATTGTCGTACAATTCACTGAGCACAATCAAGCAGATATTTTAATTGACCGCTTCAGTTATGAAGTAATTGCAAGATGCAGCAGCTTAATTGTTTGCTGCCTATTGCTTTTACATTGTTTTGTTTCTGCTTTGGTATACTTATTGCCTTAAGGCATTGTTCACTAATCATTTATGAAAAATCGTGTATTGCAGTTTGTGTTGTTGATTTGTTTTATTCTACTTATAATTTATGCAATACGATTTATAAAGGATTCAGATCAAGGGACACCGAATCAGATGCAAAAAGGTAATCCACTGAAGAGCTCAAAATGATTTTGAATGCCGAAGCAAGTTTCGAATCGAACAATACGGTATAACCTGATTGAAGAATATTCAACGCATCTTGCTGGCATAGAAATGTTTATAACATATTTCTTTTTGCACATCGGAACATTTAGGCCTGCAATATTGTAATTTAGAATCAAACAACTAGCATATGGAAAACGCCGAAGAGAAGGAGAAATTGGAAGCATTTTACAGGGAGCTTGATCAAATGACTAAAAACATCAATGATCCGTCGATTAATTTTCGTGAATTGGTTTTTTTTGATGAAGGAACGCCTTACGTAATTCATCATGTTGATAAAATCATGTCTGTCTACGAAAAGCATTTTAGTTCATAGGGTAAGCCTGCCTGATTGTTATTAAATAGTAATACGGATTGCTCATCTACTTTGGATCCTGCAACCACACTACTTTTTGCCTGCTTTCGTGCTCCATGCCAACTAAATCTCTATAAAGATCAGGTCTCCTGGCCTCCAGGTATCGGAAACCGCCGGCTGCCGTCAGTTTTTCCTCCGTGATTTCTGCAATGACAAACTCGTTTTCTAATGATCTGCATTCTGCAATAATGTCGCCAAATGGATCAATAATCATCGAGCAGCCATTCTTCAGTTGATCATCGTCCATTCCAATGGGATTGGAAAAGATCGCATACACGGCATTGTCGTAGGCACGGGACGGCAGCCATTTCATCAGCCAGGCCCGTCCTTTCAGTCCATCGAATTCCTGCCGAAGCAACTCGGCATTCTCTTCTTTGCTTAGCCACAGTTCAGGATCCACAAATCCAGCACCAGGCCGCGTACTTGGTGTACACATGGTTACATGAGGCATAAAGATGATGTCAGCCCCAAGAAGCTTGGTAGCACGTACATTTTCAATGATGTTGTTATCGTAACATATTAGAATTCCACACTTCCAGCCAGCAATTTCGAATACGGTATACCGATCACCAGGAAGTAGGTTTGGATTGATAAAAGGATGAAGCTTTCTATGCCGCGCAACAAGGCCATTTTTATCTACACAGACGTAAGCTTTATACATATTGCCGTTGACATCCTTCTCAAACAATCCCGCAAGGATCACGATATTGAACTGCGCTGCATATGCTTTCAACTTCATAATACTAGGTCCGTCCGGGATTTCTTCTGCAAGTTCAAGCATTTGTTCGCGGCTAAGCTTTCGGGCGAAAGTATATCCAGTAATGGAGCATTCATGGAAGGCTATCACGTCTGCGCCTTGTGCTGATGCCTGCTGACTGAGCGAGCCAATCATAGCTAAATTGTATGCTTTGTCACCACTCCTGTTTTCAAATTGTACAGTTGCAATCTTTATTGGCTTCATATATTTGTGTTTAGTGTAATTCCTGGTTCATCAAGGTTTGAAATTGATCGACAAACACGGCAACATGATAACCATCCATTAATGCATGGCTTCCGTGGATGATACCAACGTCGATTTCCCCCGGACCCTCCGTTCTTAACTGCCTTCATATGTGAATTTCGCAATTTTTCTATAAAGCAAGGTAGTTGAGGGTTGATTTTGAAAAAGAAACTTGGACGATTGTCCTGCATGTGCCCGATAGCGTAGCGCAAAGCCTTCAATGTAAGGGTATTTGTGTAACCTTTGGGTATTTAATCCAGCATGAACCAGCACTTCAATGTTGCTACCTTTTGTATTCCCGGGGGATAACAGCTTCTCTCGAAAATATCTCAGCAAAAGCGGTAATATAAAATGAACGCAGATGCAGGCCAGCGGTTGAAGTACAGAAAGGAGAAAAATGGTAGAGTGGACGGTAATAGCCGACAGAAATGCATATAAAAAAAGAAAGGGGTGTTCCATCCAGACACATCCCTTTTCTAACCAAATATAAACCTGTATGAACGGGTTTTGCTTTAAATTCCTTAAACGCCTGACTTCGTCTATTGTTTAGCGGGAATATGATTCACGTTTAAAAATCAGGCCTCAAATTAGCTTTCCTGATGATTTATGATCAAATATACAAACTTTATTGTTAGTGTACAAAATACACTATTCAATATTCTTTTAATGACATTTTAACGATAATTCATATAAATGGTATAAACACGATTAAAGTGTTTCAACCAGGTGCAGGATGTGAAGAAAAATGGTGGAGTGGGGTTGTTAAGTAAGTGTTAATAAAGCATTAAAGTTTTATTAAATATTTAAGAAAAAAACATGCTGAATTCTTGGAATTCAAAAAAAAGTATTAGTTTTAAAAAAAGAAAGGGTGCTCCATCCAGACACAACCCTATTCTAACCAAATATAAACCTGTATGAACGGGTTTTTCTTTAAGTTTCCTCTAGCAAGCTGATTGCTTCGAACTTGCTTTGTCCAGGAAATTATATCTTCTAACTTTTTTCTATCTTCTTTCTCTTGTTAAGACAAATATAGGGCATTTATATTAGTGTACAAAATACACAAGCTACGATTTAACATTATTTAACATGAATTAGTTATAGTAGCCTGTATTCTACTCGATAACCTACAATATATATTCCAATTTTTCATTTGTATGTAGAAACAGCGATAATTTGGCCGTTAATCATCATCTTTTTAGCCTATTTAGGTAAACCTATCTTCAAACAAGGCACAAACGCATCATAATCGCCTAGCAATCTACTTTTTTATCGAACTATTTCCCTAATTAATCAAATAAACGCCGTTATAAATTGTAAATACTTAGAATATCAACCATTCTTCAATAACGTTAGCAGTAATGTTCCATTCACATCGACCACATTACCACACATCATCCTTAGTCATTCTTAACGTGTCGATCACAAATTCAGACACTTCATCATCTTCAGCAGGATCCTGGATCCTTTCGCGCAGTTTAGCTTCCCAATTGTAAATTGCCTCTTCCGGGCTAGAACCTGTGCCCAAAATTCCAAGTTCTAAATCCGGACCAAGAAGACAATTGAATTTGTCCCCATTTCTATAAACGACAGGTTGTAAATTTTTTAATGTTCTGTTTACTTCAGCCTTTGTAAAATCAATATTTACAACCAGCTCCGGGTCAATGGTCATTTGAATCATATCGTTTATTGTCTGTTTCACCATTAACACCTCTACATTGGTGTTGTTTTTAGTTCTTTCAATTAATAAACGGCAGATTGCCCAATAAGGTATACACCTGGGATAGAAGATATTAAACCGCAGGGAAAAATTCAAGCAGGAAATTGGCCTCCTGTAGCTGAAAGGCCATCCTGCATGGACAAGTTGATTGAGAAGACAAATGGTTGTATTACTTTACACTGATGCTATTGATCAATACTAAAGCGATATATAGTAAAAGATTTGAATACCGCTCCCGGGTTTAAAATGGTGGTTGGGTATGAAGGCTGATTTGGAGAATCTGGAAAGTGCTGTGTCTCCATGCAAAACGCCGTTCTAAAATCATCTTTATGATTTCCTTTTAGCATGTTCTTAGATGGCATAAAATTACCTGTATAGAACTGAAGACCGGGCTGGTCAGTGAATACCTCCATTTTAATCTTAGTTTTATCAGCCACAGCTACAGCTACAGGCTGACGCAAGTCATGAGGATTCAGAACATAATTGTGATCATACCCGTTGCCATTTTCAAGCTGCTCATTTTTCTGCTCAATTCTGCCTCCAATAGTTGATGGCTGCCTGAAATCAAAAGGAGTTCCGTCCACTGTCGCTAATGGTCCAAAAGGAATTGACCCGGAATTTATAGGTGTGTATTTATCAGCGTTAATCTGCACAAGGTGATTAAGGACAGACCCACTGCCTTCTCCATTTAGATTGAAATAAGCGTGATTCGTAAGATTAATAATCGTGGTTTTGTCTGTGCTTGCCTGATAGCTAATCTTCAATCCATCGTCAGCAGTCACTTCGAAGGTTACATTTACAACCAGGTTTCCAGGGAAGCCTTCTTCCATATCTTTGGAAAGGTACTTCAGGTGAAGGGTGCTGGTATTCACCTGCTCTGCATCCCAGACAACAGACTGAAATCCATTTTTACCTCCGTGCAAAGCATTCTCACCATTATTTGGCAGAATGTGATAGTCCCTTCCGTCGAGCAAAAACTTGCCCTGAGCAATCCGGTTTGCAAATCTGCCAATGGTTGCGCCATAGTATGGCTCTGTTGAATTCAGATAGCCATCAATGGAATCGAATCCGATGGAGACATCTGTAGGGTTCCCATTTGAATCAGGAACAAACAGGTTTACCAAACGTGCCCCATAGTTTGTGATCGTAGCCCTTACGCCTCTATCATTTGAAAGGTTGAAAAGATGAACCTGTTTGTCATCAACTGACGTTTCGAATGCATTTTGTTCCTTTTCCATGTACGTATTATTTGTTATTTTGAAGTGGTAGAGAAAACATAAACTCTGAACCTTTCCCATACTCACTGTTCACCAGAATGGTGCCATTGTGACGGTCTATAATCTCCTTACTCAGGTACAATCCGATCCCAAGCCCGGAAACATTGCCTACACCTTCTGCCCTATAGAAGCGATTAAATATTTTTATTAAGTGTTCTCTTTTTAACCCTATACCTTCGTCCTTGATTTTAACCGCTACCAAATCGCCCTTCCTTTCTATGCCTACGTATACTTTATTCGCTTTAGGCGAATATTTTATGGCATTCGTCAACAGGTTAATCACCACTTGCTCTAGCCTTTGTCTGTCGCCTAAAACGATAAACTTTTCCTCTGGCTCTTCAAAAACAATCTGATGCGATTTATTGGTGTATGGAAAAGTTTCCATCACATCTTTTAAAAGCTGTACAAGAATTAAGGGTTCGAGATGGAACTGCAGCTTTCCAGCTTCAATTTTCGAGACATCCAACAGGTCTGAAATCAGTGCGTTCAAGCGTTCTACCTGGTGAAGTGTTTTTTCTACAAACATCTTCCCAACTGTATTCTGACTCTTCTTCGCAAGGATCTGAAGAAAGCCTTTAATCGTTGTAAGCGGCGTTTTAAGCTCATGGCTCGCAAGGGCAATAAACTCGTCTTTCTTCGAGCTTAAGGCCTTTACCTCTTCAAACAGTTTTGAATTCTCAAGAGCAATAGCTGCCTGAGCAGCTATGCTCCCAATGATGTCCTCATGTTCTGCTTTGAACATGCCGGCATTTGGATGGCCAAAGATCAAGGCGCCGATTACATCTCCTGCGGTCGAAATAACGGGTACTGCAAGATAACTGACTACCTTCAAATCACCGCCTGGCATACCGAAATGCGGCGCAAGCTGACCATACTCTGGGTCTGTCGTCAGGTCGTCAAGCCGGATAACTTTACTCTCGGAAAAAGTTTTTCTCAGAATACTTGTCTTTTTTGGCATACCGAAAGCCTCGAAACTCAACTGAGCGGCGCCTGACAGCGTATATAGGACAGATGGCTCTCCGTCCAGGTCGGTTGTATTGTAGAAGAAAGCACCAACAGAAGCCCCGGTTATAATAGTTGTCGCGTCGGTAACGCGTTGAAGCAGACTATTCACATCCAGGTTTTCCAGAATGACCTTCCCTATTGAATTCAGTAGTTCAAGGTTCTGGGCATTTTTCTTAATTGCCTGCTGCGCCTCAACCTGTCCAGTAATATCTCTTGCAATTTTGGAAGCACCCACGATATTACCATAGTTATCTTTAACCGGTGATACCGTTATGGAAATTGGAATCTCCTTTCCTGACTTTGCCAGACGTATCGTTTCAAAATGATCTACTTTCTTGCCAGCACGAATCTGCTTGATTATAAGTTCTTCTTCTTGAAGCCTCGAGGGCGGTATCAGTATGGTAATGGATTTGCCGACAACCTCCTCCTCCTTATATCCGAATATTCGTTCTGCACCTGCATTCCAACTCACAATAATTCCGTTCAGGTTTTTACTGATAATGGCATCATCTGATGACTCGACAATTGCAGCGAGAATAGCCTGCTTGGATTCCTCCAGTATTTTGTCCGAAATATCAATGAAGGAATTGTGCGTGCCGATCTGTTGTTGTTGATTGTCAAACAACGGCTGCGAATACACAAGGACACGTTTAAACACATGATCCTGAGTCTCTATCGTTATTTCCTCACCGTTGATTACACGTGATTCTTTAAATGCCTTTGCCATCGGTGATTCAGACATTGGCATAACCGCTCCCGTGGTATAATAAATCTTCCACAAATTGTGCCACGGCAGGTTGTTATGGGTCGGTACAGCACCCCAGAGACTAACAGCTGCATGGTTATAGAAGGTTAGTTCTCCGGTCTGACTACAGGTAAATGTTGCTATCGGAGAGTCCTCTAGCAAGCACTTCATACCAATTAAAGAAAGTTCCTGACCTGCAATACTTTCCTTAATGCTGCGATCTGTTTCATCAGTAGATGACCGCCTATGATTCTCTTGCATCCTATTCAATTCGTGTTTTCAGTTCAAAGGTACCTATTAGAAATTTAAATGCTAAATAACAGCCTTTATTTGCCAGTTTCCATATTTGGAGCATCAACGGGCTTGGATTCAGGTGAGCCCTTCTGTCGCAGAAAAATGGTTAAGAAAACAATTGAAAACACAGATAGAAATTCGCTTTGCCAATTCTGGAAAGTTTCAAACCAAAATCTTGGTTCAAGCAGAAATTCAGAGATTGTTAACCTGGGCTTATGCGAGATGACCTGTTCGACGTTGTAATCGGTAAAACTTCCAAGCAGATGTAAACCCCAACTGATCAAAAATAAGATTAGGAAGGCCAGCGATAATGAATTGCTGTACAAGGCAAGAATAAACCCGCCTTTTCTTACTGGCCAGGGGGCATCTTTATGGGGCACCGGCTTCCGGTCTACTTCTTCCTCCTTATCAATTTCCTTTGACTCGGAAGAGCCAATTTGCCTGAGTTTGATCGTAATCAGTACGTACATGGCCATTTGCAAAAACTCGCTTTCGAAGTTTTCAAAAGTTGCAGAAATAAAATGACCGGATTGCAGGTACTCACTTAAACTTATTTCCCGTGCCTGTTTATCTTTTAAATCGTCGTTGTGATCGTGCCATCCTGTTAATGCCTGTCCACCCAAAGTAATCAGGAACAAGAACAAAAAGAATATAGAAAGACTATTCTTGTAAAGGAATGAATGTTTTTTGCTTGCCGGCATATTCAATTATTTGATCTTACAACTAATAACCCCAAAACTTGCATCTTGTTTAATTACCAACACTGTTGTTTAAACAACTTAACACCTGTACCATTTTTTTAACCATTGACACCGATGTAGCGGAAGATGAATATTCATCGTCTATTTTGCCCATCTTCGCACGACTGTTCTTGAACCTCATCCGGCTGGGCTGCCGATCGAGTAGTGACGCATGGATCGCCTTAGCCTTGGTTGTTTCAAGCAATATTTTTGCATTTTCTGGCCGTATTCCGGATCCTGGCATAACCTGGATCCGGCTGCCTGCCTGCTCTATTAACCTCGACAAAACCGAAGCTCCTTCAAGCGCAGAGGGGAAGCCGCCCGATGTCAATACG
>Ga0068628_1000642_pt1 | contig 13016 bp, 13 predicted proteins | sample InSIn2gowninarea_FD_77431 | JGI IMG/M metagenome (GOLD analysis project Ga0068628, IMG submission 77431) | Clean room microbial communities from NASA Spacecraft Assembly Facility at Jet Propulsion Laboratory, Pasadena, California, USA -... ... | reverse complement strand
CAGCTAAGGCAACAAAAGAAATTGTGTGGCTCAGGAAAATTCTAGAATATTTGCAAGTAAAACAAGTACATTTGACTCCACTCGTGATTGAAAATACCTCTGCAATAATGTTGGACAAGAACCCAAAGTTCCATGATCAAATGAAGAACATCAATACAAAATATCATCTGATTCGACATCATGTTGAGGCTAAAACAATCCATCTTCGCCATTGTTCCACTAATGAGCAGATTGCAGACATCTTCACCAAAGCACTTCGAAGAGAAAATCTTGAAATATTCAGAACGATGCTTGGACTCACCAACATCCCTTCAGATTAAGTGGGATTTCGGGCGGGCCAAAGCCGATAAGTGGTTTGGGCCAGGCTCCGCCTGATCCCATATATTCGCTGCCACATGTCCAGGCTAAGGAGAGCGAAAACCACCCTCATCGGGCAGTTAACCCCTGTACGGAAGAGCAGCTCGAAATGAATCATAGCCGTTGGATCTGGATCTCCTAGATCAATGGTGGAGATGCGATAAGTGCTATAAAGGCAGACTTGATAGGAGTTATAAGGCAAAATTTATAATATTTCAAATCCGATGAACAATGATTTTGCGGATTTTCCCATGTTTTGTAGCGTTTCTCTGTGTAAATAGAAAATGACTATTTTTGGGCTTTTCAATGCAACGATGGTTCATTCCGTTATGGAACAGGTGGCCACCATCACTGAAGGCATTTAACAATGATTGCTAACGCTCAGAGGGGGATTCGAGAGGACAGAGGCCGGGAAGCCACAGAGTCCAAGAGGGAAAATGAATAGACAATCACCGTTTGGCTTAAAAGCCATGAATATTAGATACAAAGAGAGGTTGTTGTTGGAGTTGTTGCTGAAACTGAGCATAAGTTGAAAACAAAGCCAAAGCATGAAGCTAAGGTGAAAGAGTGCAGAAAGCAAAAGCTGAAGTGCACGCAGCCAAGGGAGTCACTTGGAGTTTAAGTGGAAATCCAGAGGGCTCTAAACTGACAAGAGCCAGAGCTAAGAACCAGAGCTAGAAAGCCAAGAGCTTCAAGAGCTAGGGGATAAAATGGTGTCTGAACCCACTGTTTCTATGTAAAACAGATGGAGTTGAGTCAAGAGCTTGTAAAAAGGACTTATACCATAATCCCATAGAGCCTAGTTGAGTTGACTAGAGCTCACAGAGACATATCCCAAGAGTTTTGGGTGAACTCCTAATTAATTTTGATGTTCTGTGTGTGTTTTATTGCTGCCTTGTCTCTGCTGCTTTATTTACTGTTATATGTATTTATATATTGGTTTGAGCACATCAACTTACAACACAACAACAAAATTTAAGGCATATAAATAGTTAAAAACAATTATCAGCATACACTTATATTTTCAAGTATTTCTTAATTCCTCATTGGTTAATCAATAAGACTTGGGAATGTTTAAGCTTTGGGAGTGGGAGAGGTTCTTGTAAATTAGACAAGAAGTCTAAGTGCCCCATTTTCAGAACAGGTGGTATCAAAGCATAAGTTTGGTTAACCTCATCTTCAAAGAAGGTTATATCAGAATGCTTGATTGACAGGGCAAAGATTGCTTGCCTGAAAGGTGTTTAAATAGTCAGAGGCTGACTGTATGATTGCTTGCAGACTGATTATTGTTTGAGTTTGCAGAGGTGAAGGGAAAGCTACTTATAGTAGTCCAGGAGGGACAAGAAAGAAGAAGGGTTGAAGGCATTCTTCTATCCCAAAGGACCTCAAGGCAATCCAAAGCACACGAGGTTTGTTGCAAAAGGTTTCTTAAATAAGCTCTTTATTATCTTGTTGAAGTTTTTTTTTGTTCATTGGCATAATGGAAACTTCTACAACTGGGTCCTCAAATTCTGCTTTCTTCACAAGATTCTTTGATGAAGACATGAAGCAAGAATTGTCCACCATGATGGATATGGTGAGAGAAATGTATGAGGATGGAAGGAAGAGCAACAAACTTAGAGTGCAGTTGAATTCCATGAAGGAAGCGAAGCAGTTGCTTTCTGACAAATTGCAGGAAATGGAGAGGCAACTTCATATTGCAAATATGAACCTGAAAAGGATGCATGAGTTGGAGACATAGCTCTTTATTGCCCAAGAAGCCTTAGTCAAGTATCAGCTAATGTCCAAGATTGGCTATGAAGGAAAAGGCTTGGGTAGACATGCACAAGGCATTGTTGAGCCAATAATGATTGAGGAAAGGCCTAAGTATTTGGGTCTTGGCTATGGACAAGCTTACGGAGAAAGTTCCAAATCTACCATGAAGACCATTAAAATAGCTCCAAGAAGGAGTTGCATTGTAGGTATTCAAGAGCGTGAAGGTTGTATTCAGGAGGAATGCAATAGCTTGAAACATTGTTTGAAAGATGCAGGTGTTTAGAAGCACACACTTGAACCAGAGAGTTGGGGAGACTCTAACAGCCTTGAAGAGATTGATGGTGTCCCAAAGGGAGCCACTTCTTCATTTGATTCACCTCCTCATGAAGGCAATAAAGGTGAAAGAGAAAGGTATAAATATGGTTCTAAACATTTTCCTTTTGATTGTGCAAAGCATGATAAATTTCCACATATGTATGGGAAAAGAATTGCATGTTCCTTTTGTGGGTTGGATAACCATAATGTTTCTAGATGTTGGAATAGAATGGCCACATATAGGAAACTTTTGAAGGAAAAGAAGCAAAAAGCCAAAGGTCCCTTGGATAAGGCAAATAATGTTAACAAGAGGATGCACCTGTGTTGCACTTACTGCCATAAGCAAGGACATCTTGCTGCAAAATGTTGGACTTTGAATCTAGCAATGCTTCCACAAAAGCTGAAGAAAGTGGAAAAAGAAGATGGCAAAAATGGAAAGGAAGATTCCATGAATGATGTGTCTCAGGATGATTCACATGATGATACTGATGTGCAGACAAAGGTAATACCTTTGAAAGGGATTGGTGAGAAATGGCTAGAGTTCTTATCCAATTAAGGTTGCATGTCTATTGATGCATCTATTTGCATTTCTTTGTTAATGAGATGCAAGTTGCAGGTTCTTACCAAGAAGGTGAATGAAAAAGTTGAATAGGAGACTCACTTTATTGCTACAACATTATATTTCATTTTAGCTTCAAAAGTATAGTGTGCTTAAGTGAAATTTGAAGGATGAAATGCATGCATGAGCAGGAGATGCATGAACACAGGGATGTTGAGGATTTCCTTGTTTTCGAACATGTATGTGTAATTAACTTGCAGGGTTGATTGCTTTGATATGCATGTGATGCAACATTGACTTGGGAGAAGTTAACTTGGTCTCCAAGATGGAGATAATAATGAAGTATTTCATCTTTTGAAAAGAGTCCTAATGGTCTTTTCTACATGCTCGAATTGAAGAGTCATTTGTTTAAAAGCATGTTTTGTGGGCTTGGTATCTAGTCCATAATTTGTATGCAGATGTAAGGTATGGAGGTGTTCACAAGTTGTGAGATCTATTTCTTTTGTTGAAGTGGGAGTTTAGGCCATCCAGTTGTTGTTTGCATTTCTGTGTTGTTGACAGCTTGACAAATAGGTACAAATGAAAGTTTTTGTGGAGCAGATGACTTCACATTGGTTTGAGCCACCTTGGATCAATGATCAAGGCAAAAGAGTTCAAACTACCTCCTATGACCATTTTAATAGAAGTCCTGCATGAAGGCAAGAAGGAAGACAGTTCTTCCCAGGAAAACTAGCACATCCAGAAAGGAAAGAGGTCAGAGACTTTGGTCTAGAGGCACTATGCAAGGCAAGTGTAGGGAGGCTGAAAGAAGAGGGTGTTGTTACTCTCATTTACTACTCAGATCAATATGTTAGTCTTTTGGAGACCAAAAGATCTTTTAGTGGGAAGGCGTGATCTGAAATGGGTTCTGGATAGACTCCTAAGTCTAAGTGGTCCTCACAGAGGAAAAATGAAAGTCCAAGGAAGTTCCTGGACATAGCCCAATTGCAGAGATCTTTTCATTATGAATCTACTGCAACTTGAATGGGATAAAATGGACTTAGGATGCAGAAGATGCCTAGTTTCTTTGAAAAAAGAGGCAAAAACCCATAAAAATGGCAAAAAAACCCTTAAAAAGGGAAATTGCATCGGAAAAAGGCAAAGACTGGATTTTACGTGAAGGCGGAGGAAACTCTGATCCACCAATCCAATTGATCGGATTAGAGGCAAACAGAGATGCGATATTGGGACCTAGATCTGCCGATCGCTGATGATCGGATCGGTGGATCGCAATCGACGTTGGCTTTGGCCATACCATATGGAGAGACCTTGAGCTTATGCGATATGCGATTATGACAAGTTGCATCGCAATATCGCATTGGAGCTACATAGAGGAACGATTATATACATATATATGCACGATGTGATAGTCGAACCCGGTAGAGCTATAAACGATATTCTATAAAATTTGAGATTTGTCAAAAGGCAATTTTATGTGTATTTTGCGTATTTCGTTTATTAAACAAAATATGAAGGGAAGCACCGATGCGATGAAAACCGGACCCAAAAGGGTTTGTGAATGAAAATATATATTGTTTCAAGTTTGATATGGGCCACTTTGCGTGATTTTGCAATGTTTTAATGTATTTTTAAATACAAAGGGGAAACACAATATAAGCGGGATTTCGGGCGGGCCAAAGGTGGTAATTGGTTTGGGCCGGGCTTTGCCCGATCCCATACATTGGCTGCCACGTGTCCAGGCTAAGGAGAGAGAAAACCACCCTCATCGGGTGGTTAACCCCCTTACGGAAGAGCCGCCTGAAATGAATCACAGCCGTTGGATCTAGATCTCCTAGATCAACGGTGGAGATGCGATAAGCGATATAAAGGCGGACCCGATAGGAGTTATAAGGTGGAATTTATAATATTTCAAATCCAATGAACAGTGATTTGGCGGATTTCCCCGTGTTTTGCAGCGTTTCTTTGTGTAAACAGAAAATGACCGTTTTTGGGCTTTTCAACGCAACGATGGTTCATTCCGTTACAAAACAGGTGGCCACCATCCCTGAAGGCGTTTAGCAATGATTACTAACGCTTAGAGGGGGGATTCGAGTGGACAGAGGCCGGGAAGCCACATAGCCTGAGAGGGAAAATGAACAGACAATCACCGATTGGCTTAAAAGCCATGAATGTCAGAGATAGAGAGAGGTTGTTGTTGGAGTTGTTGCTGAAACCGAGCATAAGCTGAAAGCGAAGCCAAAGCCGGAAGCTAAGGTGAAAGAGCACATAAAGCAAAATCTAAAGTGCACGCAGCCAAAGGAGTCACTTGGAGTTAAAGTGGAAGGCCAGAGCGCTGTAAACTGACAAGAGCCAGAGCCAAGAGCTAGAGCCAGAAAGCCAAGAGCTTCAAGAGCCAGGGGCTAAAATGGTGTCTGAACCCACTTTTTTTGTGTAAAACAGATGGAGTTGAGCCAAGAGCTTGTAAAAAGGACTTATACCATAATCCCAGAGAACCTAGTTGAGTTGACTAGAGCTCCCGAAGATGTAGCCCAAGAGTTTTGGGTGAACTCCTAATTAATTTTGCTGTTCTGTGTGTGTTTTATTGCTGCCTTGTCTCTGCTACTTTATTTACTGTTATATGTATTTATATATTAGTTTGAGCACATCAACTTACAACACAACAACATAATTTAAGGCATATAATCAGTTAAAAACAATTATCAGCATACACCTATGTTTTCAAGTATTTCTTAATTCCGCATTAGTTAATCAATAAGACTTGGGAATGTTTAAGCTTTGGGAGTGGGAGAGGTTCTTATAAATTAGACAAGAATCCTAAGTGCCCCATTTTCAGATGAGGTGTAGTCATCAATAAATGTCATCATATATTTATTTCCATTTGCAGAAGGAACATGCATTGGACCACATAAATCTGAATGAACGATTTCAAGTTTTCTATGTGCTTTGGAATGTGAATCATGAAAAGATTGTTTGCTATGCTTTCCTAAAATGCAAGCATCACGTTGCTTCAGTTTCTTAGGAATTGTAGGCAAACTAGTAACACCATTTTTCTTCAACAAGAGGAGGTTGTCATAGTTCAAGTGTCCAAATCTAGCATGCCATAATAAACTTGATGGAAATGTACCTTCATCATAATGAGAATTGTATGAGAAATTTTGTGCACGAGCAGAGGTACCTTGCAGCTTGAGAAGCCTTTCTTATTCTATTCCCGTTATGACAAGTGAGTGATATGATGCTTTTCTCACCTCAACCTTGCCATCAAACATATGAATGGAGTGTCCTTGCTGGTGGATGTGGACCATTAACAACAAGTTTCTCCTCAGCTGTGGGAGATATAAAACATCATGCAGAAGAAAGTCTGGAAGACCGGGAAATTTAAGTCTGATTTTTCCAAGCCTAGATGTCTTGAATTTTGATTTGTCTGCAAAGTATACTGCTCCATTAACATTGTCACTAAATTCTTCAAAAAATCTCTTCTAAAGGTCATGTGGCAAGTTGCTCCTAAATCAAGCAACCAATCATTTTTCCAATAAGCAAGTGAAGCATTAAATACGTCTTCATTTACTCTAATATTACAATGTGCCACAACATAGTGAGCAGCTTCAGGTGCTTTACCTTTCTCTTTGTCATTAGTTTTACCTTTGGGTTGGTTTCTTTCCTGCTCAATTCTGTCCCAAGGAAAGTTGCATGTGGATGCATCATGTGATCCATCTCTATTGCAACGTGTGCAATGTAAATATGACTTTTCTCCTTGAGAGTGTCTGCCCCCCCTGCCTCTAAAATTTATTCTTCCTCTTCCTCTTTGACCACCTCTTCCTCTAGAAGAATATTGAGCAAGATTCCTCTTTATGTGCAAGACACACAATCTCTTCAGAAGACTGAGGATATGTCTTCTTCCGAAATTTTCTCTCTCTTTCAACAAATTTATTCACAAGGGAGTCAAAGGTAATTTCTTTGAGGTTTCCATTTGCTTGCAATGACTCAAGATAATTTGAGTAAGTGGGATACAGTGCCTTGACAAAATCTATTAGAGGAATGTCCAGTTCAACATTAATGACTTTGATATCACGCATAAAAGATTTTACTTCTGATGCAAGAGCAAGAGGATCATCATTTTGTAATTCAAGGTTGAACAATTTAATCATGAGCTGAACAACTTCAAGTGCAAAGTGTGAGTCATAGAGTGTCTTCAGTTTTTGTAAGGCTTCGAAAGCATTTGAAAATGGTGAAATATGGAGACTCACCTCTTCATTTATAAATGATGCGATCAAGCCATAAGCCTTGCTGTTCTTATATTCCCAAATGGCGAATTCCTTGTCTGAGGAATGCTGTTGTGGTTCTTTGTCTCCTTCTCCAACACACACTCCTTTCCATAGCTCATTAAAAATGAGAGTGTGTTTGATTTTCTGAGACCACACTGGATAATTCTCCTTTCCATTGAGAACCACTCCCACAATAGATATTAATGAATGCATTGTAAAATCTATGTACTGTAAAAAAAATACTTGTGTTGCCAATAAACTATAAGAAATTACACCTCTGTTTGTAATATGTGTAAAAAATGCACTATGATATATTAAAACAGGGGTATTACTTGGGGAAGTTGGTTTATGGGGGAGGGAGTATTTGAGGGAGGTTTATTTGGGGGAGTTGGTATATTAACATGACAACGTGGAGGTGGGAAGGTTGTGCTGGAGTGGTTTGGTAACAAGCCCATGGAGGGCGGTTTAGGGACATGCACACTAAATGTACCAAGATACCAAAGACAATGGATGTGGACAGAGGACAATGAGACAACAGAGTGGATAGGCGTGATGTCATGGGGAGGATGGGAGGATGGCTTCCGTTTGCAACTACTATCTGATTCTCTAATCCTTGTAAAGGTAGGTAGGGGAGACAATCATCGCAGATAGATAACCAGTCGAATAAGCTAATGGGAGGTCAGTATATGAGTAGTAGCGCAAGGGAGAACCATTGAGGAGGAGCACACACACATATTTTTTTTAAAACAGTATCCAATTACACCATATGCCCACCATACTAATATATAATATGAATAGTGCATCCAACTCATCCAATACATTCAAGCAACATGTGATATGAACATACCAGTCAACACAATTACACCGCACCATACCACAATTACGCTGACATACCACAATTATGCAAGATTGAACATAGTCAGCCATCACTCTTGGTTTATCAACACACCAAGGCAACGCAAAATTGAACATAGTCAGCTACCGCTCCATGCTCATCGAGTTGGTAAAAACAAAGAAATGCTCATCGAAAATATAGAGAAACACTCATCTAAAACCAACATGTAGATCTTTGGATTTGCAAGAAATCAACATCCATGAAGCAATCGTGTAGATAAGATAGCAGATATCGTAGAGAGCGGCATAGAATGGAGGGACAGAATGCTCTGATACCAGGAGTTACACAAAAGCTAATTTTGGGAGTTGGCTCTGATACCATGTTAGGCCAGGAGGTAACTCCTCAAATGAGAATTTGTTTATTGATTTGGGTTGTTCATAGTTACATACATGAGGGAGTGGCTCTTGAGTTTCATCTCCCAATGACTCTTCATTTTCTCTTATTTATTATTTACACTATTTACAATTGTTCACCCAATCCCTATGATTAGGTGTCAAAAGATACATATGCTATGAACTATCCTTTTTTATAACCATCATCACTAGTGAAGAGAAAACACTTTGGTTGGGTTGAACTATTCCAACCTATAAAATTTCTTGAACCATACACTCAATCGAACTCTTATGTGCATATGGGTACCTGTACGAACTAATGTTAGGTGGTACACTTCTAGGTTTCAACTTAATAGCGTGGTCATGGTCTCAAGGAGGTGGAAAACATTTACACATCTCTCTAGCTTGTAATTATTTTTGATAAATTTTTGGAGATCGAATGGAGAAAATAATATAGATTTTTGAACATCTAATGGATATAATTATGCAATTACACCATTATGTCCCTTTTTGAGTAATTTTGTCATGCTATTAGAGTTTATCATTTTAGAGGGTTTTCCTTGGATACTTCTAAGCTCAATTTCCTTACCTTCTAAGGAAACTCTCATGAAAAGATATTGAAAACTAAGGGTCATTTTCCAAATGGTTATAACCATTGGACACATAATATAACATCAAGACCACTCATTTGGATTGAAACCATAGGAGTATATACTCCCCCATACTTAGCTTTATACAATGGCACTTCTTTGAACAATTTTTGGTATAATTATATATAGACATTACTTGAAATTTTGGTGTTGGATATACAAAGTAATTGAGAAGTTTTTCCAATTTGCAATTAATGAAGTTATGGGTATTACATAAATCAGTTAACACTATAACCTTTTATTTTTGATATTTTCTTCTAACTTGAAGGTTTGTGGAGTAATGAAGCTGGCCAATGCATGACAGGATATTGTTGGAGTAGTTTTTTCTAGCTCTAGATCTCGTGACAATTCCAATTCTCGATATTCTTCCTCGTCACAGTACATATAGAATAATTTATTCTCATGACATTTATGCCTCTTACTGTACTTGTTTTCACAATCAAAACATAGTCCCTTTGTTCTTATTTGATCGATTTGCTGAGGTGTTAACCTTGTCGAATGAGTGAAGTTACGAAAGGGAGCATGTTGTTCTCTATAGTTATTAGTTACCACTCTTCTAGTAGTCATATTTTTATGTTCAAATTTCCTTGCCTGAATGAAAGTGTGTTTTAGGGATTTAGGATGAAAGAGGTGCACCTCATATTAAATACTTTCCTTTAAAGTTCTCATAAAGAGGTGTAACAAATTATCCTCTGAAATTTTGTTTACTCTGAGACTCAACTTTTAGAATTGCTAAATATGATTTTTAACTAGACCTTTTTGACAAAGATTTACCAAATGACTAAAGAACGTATTTCTCTTAACATCCTTGTAATGTGCTATCAATTCCTTCATAAAAATTGGCCTAGATACAACATAATTCATTTTCCTTTCACAAAGCCATCGATAACATATAAATTGATCTTGTTCTAAGAACATGGATGCAATATTTACCTTTTATAAAGTTCTCACTTTGTGTAGATCAAAGTAGTTCTCCATTTGGAATATCCATTTATAGAATTGTTACCATCAAACTTCTTCATATTAGTCTTTGGAGCGAAGTAGTTCCTTGGTGCTACATTGAATTCCTAATGATGTGAATCTTGAGGTGATGAAAAAGTCATGATTTTGGGACACAATATTTATTCACTCCACATTTTCATCATTTCCTTGCATCTTGATATCCCCTTTGGGAGTTTCTACTGTTGGGTATGTAAGAAGAGGGAGGACATGGACATTTTCAAATCTTCCATATATTTTCCATCTCATCCATTTTGTTTTCCATTTTCTTTCCACCTCTTCAATATAGAGAGAAATTTTTTCTATTTTCTCTTGAGTCATAGTAGATATCTTGGGAGGTTTAGTTGGTGAAGCATATTTTGAAGCACTCTTAGGATCCGTGTGAGAAAAATAATAATGGTCCTCTTTCTCCTTTTTCAAAACTTTTGAATCACCAAAAATAGATCTTCCAATCAAAAGGTAAGTCACTTGTAAGTTATGTATCTTTAAAACCTTAATTTGGAGACTATCAAGGTGACTAAATTTTGTCCTTATATATCTTTGAGATTTGAACCCTTCAGGATCTTAAATTTTAGCATGTAGTACTTTGATATTTCTTCTCTGCAGTTTTGCTAGTCTAACCAAAACTTGATGTGAAAAGTGAAAGTTTTGGTAATTTTTTAATAACTTGTTGATTTTTTACCTCTTTTTAAGAGCGAACTTGTAAATTGTGCCATGTTTCCAATTTTCAAATCTAATTCTAAAATTTTTATTTAAGGTTATTTGGTTTGTCTCTTTAGATCTATGAAAAATTTAGAGTATTAAGTGTCCCAGAAAAAAGTTATAGTGACAGTGGCAATAACACTTTTTTGAAACTAATTTTTGGACATTCAAAAACCCTAGCTTCTATAGGGTGTATCTATGAAACTGTAGTGAACTAGAATTTGAAATTTTGGTGAGATGTGCCCTAATATTTCTCCTCAATAAAATCAAAATTTCATGGCCAATCTTACTTGTTTGGCATTGATTTCAGGACCATTCACGAACCCTAACTTCCACATAGTATATCTCCAAAAATATAGTGAACCCAAATATGATATTTTGACTAGATATTCCAAGATATCTCTTCTCAATATGCTCAAAATCTCACCATATAAAACTTTCCAAAAAAAAGTTATAGCGAAAATATCAACATGACTTTTTGGAAGCAACAAAACCCTTGGTTTGTATTATTTGATACCAAACGTTATGAACCATGCATCCTAAAATTGTTTAAAAGCTAATAGTTATAGTCCACTACAAGGGGGAAACATCCATTTGCAATGAATATGGTGTATAAGAATATATTTGATGATCCAAAGACTAGATCTCCTTGGTATATATATAAGAGACAAATGGTATAATTTTAATGAAAGTGTACAATGAAAGGTTTTGGCCCACATAATAATATAAAAATACAACAATATAAATGTAATAAATCAATATCTACGACTTTATAAGGTATCTTAAGGTTAACATGGGGCTTGTATGGGGTTTAATGGTTAATGGCCTCAAATGTTATGCTCCAAATACATAAAAAAACAAAAGCACACATAATGTACACCAATGTGAGCATGACAGACAACTCAAATATAGATAAGATAGATAAGTTATACAATAACTCCTTAAATAATAGGAGAAATTCCTCCAAAAACTAATTGCATTCACACATACAAATCACTTCTCCTCAATAATGGCTATATAATCTCTATATATGCCTATTCACACATTTCCCATGTGGCCCCTTCATCACTACGCCAACCCTATTACATATACATTTACATATGAAATCTACCTTTATACCCATATGTGATGAAACCAAATAATAGGATCCCCTTATATTTCTACATTCATCTTGCCATTGATGATGATTTGTCCATCCAAAATTAATTCATTTAAGTCTATATCCTTGGTGTTTGGTTGTTGCATAATTTTCTTTCCATGGATTACATATATGGTTCTTGTGACTTCTCCAATTAGTAGTAGCTGTTGGCATCTAATAACATCCTATTGAATAAAAATTTGATGATGCCTATTCCAAGAATATTTATAAGTATTGCATTTTCTCCTTGATAATGTTGGTATTCATATTCTTTAAAACATTTCCTAGTAATGAGGATGTCGATATGATTTCACATTGATGCCTTCCCTTCACTCTACATACCCATTTCATCTATCTTCATTTTAGATACAATGGCCACCTCTATCCACTTTTATTGGTATTTGAGAACTCTATCCTTTGAGATAATACTATCATATTTGACATGCATATCCTCTAAATGGATTTCTATTTATTCAAGTATATTCTTTTGACCTTCTTGAATCTTGTATTCTTTCTCTTTCTGAAGCTGCAATGTGACACTATTTATGAAATTCTATTTCCCTTCTTCAATTGTAGATTACATTTATGATTTTAGCTGATTTATGTCTAGAGCTTCTTCAATCTTCTTGCAAATTTCCTCTTCAAGTCTTTTGGTAGTCTCTTTATTTAAGATCCTTCTTTCTTTGAAAATCAATGAATATAAAAGTGGAAAATTAAATTTGGATAATGTTACTAAATATTAACATATATAAGTAATGGTTATAGTACCTTCCTGCATTGGAGAGTGAAGTTGACATGTAGTTGCTTAATATTAACTATTTATTATCATTTAGTATGTGCTTTGGATGGATAGATATAAGTAGTGTTTATGTTGTGTGTATCTTTGACTTCATTTCCATTGTACTTTGTAGTGGCTGAAAGGTTTAATGTTGGAGAAGTGATTTGTATGTGTGAATGCAATTAGTTTTTGGAGGAATTTCTCCTATTATTTAAGGAGTTATTGTATAACTTATCTATCTTATCTATATTTGAGTTGTCTGTCATGCTCACAT
>Ga0068628_1000641_pt1 | contig 13023 bp, 11 predicted proteins | sample InSIn2gowninarea_FD_77431 | JGI IMG/M metagenome (GOLD analysis project Ga0068628, IMG submission 77431) | Clean room microbial communities from NASA Spacecraft Assembly Facility at Jet Propulsion Laboratory, Pasadena, California, USA -... ... | reverse complement strand
GTTAGGTATGTAGTATAACTCTCTCTCGGGGTTTCTTACCTGGCAAGATGTGAAATCTCTGCTCGAGGATCTTTGCTGCTGCAATAGAAGCCATCCTCCCTGTTGACGCTCGTCAACACTCGGGATCGTCGTTAGATTGGCCAATGGGTCTTGGCCTCGGAGTTCAAGTCCGTACGTCTCTCCTCGACAAAGAAGAAAAGTCGCAACGAAGACATGTATTGTGATTTTCTCATCTTGTTCTCTAATTTCTCTAATCTCGCTGCTATCATGAAAAAGTGAGCCTCTTGTGACCTCTCAATCTCCTTGACCGTGCTTCATCTCAATCGATATCTACAGCATTGCCACCACATATCTGTCTTTCTATCCTCAAGGACTACGGGAGGCATTCATCACAGGAGGCCTTCCACCAGTCACCGCACCTACTGTCGACGACGTCTACAAACGAACATCCGCCAAACTTGTACAAAGAAACAAAGCATATTATGCAAAGTACCCAGAGGACGTCCAGCGCGTCAAAGATGTACTGTCTCTACTCAAGCGGTTTGGCAACAATACTGTCCGTCTTCCGTCTGAAGGAGCACTTAGTGCTCGTCGTTTTCTCCAGCTCGGTATTGCCTTTGGTATGCACGACGGCTTCGACAACATCCACAGCATTGTCTTGCAATCGTCGAACGATCTCCAGAGCTTTGGTTAGTTGACACGGGCAACAACAAATACAATCGATCAGAGTAGCGGATTCGACACGAATATCTTGTATGCCATACTACACGAAGCCATATACTGCCAAGGCAAACAAGCATCGAATTGGTCTGCCGAAAGAGTACTTGCGAATCTGCCAGGATTCGATCATGAAGCCGCATTGCAGGACGAATCTCGACCAGTCTACTTCACTGGCGAAATGGTGTTTCCCTTTATGCTTGAGACATACTCGGAGTTGAAGAAAGTTGCTGGAGTTGCTGATCTCTTGGCCAAAGATGGCGACTGGTCGGAACTATACGATTTGGCACAGCTGCGAAAGAATGACGTTCCCGTATATGCGGCTGTGTATATGGAGGATATGTACGTTGATTTTGGTTATAGCATGGAGCTAGCAGGAGAGATTAAGGGTTGCAAGACTATGATCACCAACCAGATGTACCACAACGCTGTTTCAAGCAAAACAGATGAGGTGCTGGCAGGGTTGTGGAAGTTGAGAACCGATACTATTGATTGATCGAGGTATAGTATGACTGAGAATAAAAAGGATCATGTTTTTGCTAATCACTGGTAATAGTTCTCATGCATACATGATAACCTGACGTGAGATAGCAATTGCGTGATGCGATGCGTACTACTGTCCCGTGTCCGTGCCATATATAGTCACGTGATCTGGGGTCGTCAAAACTAGCAACCTTTTCTATTGAGATTGCTGCTCGTTATGGTCTCCAAGTCTCGATCTCTTCAGCAGCTGGCAATTTCTTGCCAAATAAAAATCATAAGATCCGCCACCCTTTCGACATAGCTGATGACGCCTGAAACAGTCTTTGACCAAAACAAAGAGATTTCAAACATATCCTACACAAGCTATATCACGTATACGGAACTGGAGCACACACATGGTGACAAAAGAGTGATGTCCTTATTCAATACTCAACAAATTCTCTCCATATACTAAGTCGCTATTCTTGGCGGTTTCTTGTTTCATGTTCGTTTGTGAAACAAGCACCTGAAACACTAGCGCCCGTTTTGGCCATTGTTTGTTGATGAAACAAATTTAGGCGCGTCTATTGTGAGGAGAGGACAACGAATGGACGTGTCATGTGATTCATGCCTGCCTGCTTGCTTGTCCTTCTGCCTCACCGCGTCTCTTCTGCATGTGTTTACTTCTGCATCAACTTCGTCCCGACTTCATCTTAGCAAAAAAACTTCAGATGGTGAAACAGTGAGACCTCAACCTTGTACACCAGACGAGACAAAGACAAAAGTACAAAGAAATATCTGACACACACAAAGCTTATCTTGCTCAAGACTCTGAGCGCTGCTTCATTCACGGATATAATATATTGAGAAGAGCCTTTCTTCACACATTGCTATTGTGTGCAAACTTTGCGGATCTGCCTTTATATCTGAGCGCCTTCTCTTCTCTCACCCTTTCGTACACTTTTGCAACTTCAATACCTTCAACCTCATACATACACTTCACACATTACATTCCAACACCACCGAAGACTCTGCCGGACAAAGTCACGCCTTCACAGCACACAAAACCAAACAAACCAACATGACCAAACTCACCCTCACTGCCCTCCTCACCGCCCTCCTCCTCGCCACCCCAACCCTCGCCCACTCCTGGATCGAGCAAATCGCCCCCATCAACCCAAACGGCACCTACTACACTCCCTTCGGCTACCCCCGCGGCTACATCGCCCGCACCGATCCTGGCTACAACGACGGAAAGATGACCAATCTAATCCCAGCTCTGAGCACCAACCGCAACCGCATCGACGCCACCGATCTGATTTGCCCTCCCTCGCAACGCACCACTGCTTCGCAATCCGCCGCGTATCCTCGCCTTAAAGTCGCGCCTGGCAGCGCTCTGGCACTGAGGTACTTGGAAAACGGCCACGTCACGTTACCTCAGAACCAACCTGGCAAGCCGCCCATGAGTGGCACGACGTATCTCTTCGGCACCACCACGCCTTCAGACGAGGAAAAACTAGCCGACGTCCTCTCCTGGTCCCGCTCTGGCAATGGTAGTAGTGGACAGGGTCAACTCCTCGCCGCAACCAACTTCGACGACGGCCGCTGCCACCAGATCAACTCCGGCTCCATCTCCCAATCACGCCAACAAACATACCCCAACCCCGTTCCCGGCCAGCCCGGCACAAACGTCGAGCTCTGGTGCGAAACAGACGTTGTGCTCCCCCTCTCCCTCATCCCAGGAACGGTGTACACGGCGTATTGGGTCTGGGATTGGAAGACTGAGCCGGGTCAAGCGTCGGGTGTGCCAGCGGGAAAGGCGGAGTATTATACCAGTTGTATTGATTTCGATGTTGTTGGTGCCGAGGATTTGGCGGATGGGGATGCGCCCACGTCGAACTTTTTGGTGCAGCAGGATGGGAATTTGAGGGCTGTCAGTGATTGGAAGAGTAGAAGCGCGGTCGTGAGTGACCCGGATGTCGGCTTTGCGATGAAGAGTGATTGGGGGAGTGTGGCTTGGGTTGGGGGTGTGCCGCCTACTGATGCTGCTGCTGGAAGTGTGAGTGCTACGCAAACGCAGAGTGTGATGGTGGCTGCTGCTGCGACTGGTGAGGGTGTGCTTCCGCTTACGACGCTAGCGACGAGTGTGGTGCCTGTGAGCGGTACTACTTTGGTGCAGAAGGTCACTGCTGGGTTTGCGTTTCCGAGTATGGTTGTTGATGTGGTGACTACGACTGTTTATGAGATGGTCATTGTCACTGCTGCTGCTACGAATTGAATGGAGAGGATGGGAATGAAGTGAAGAAGCAGAAGAAGCTTGGGAAGGAGAAGAAGCTTGGAAAGAGCATTCTTGAGCGACCACAGAACACAAAAGGCATACTTTCATTGGGCGGCGTTCTTCTTTTTTCCCTTCTTTCTTTTCCTGTTCTTGAGGTTCTATTACTTTGGTTCGTCAAGGGGTTTGGTTTTGGGTGGTGGAACGGATAGGATAATTGTGTAAAAGTACACTCGTCCATTGAGTGGACATAAGATACAGTTCGAAGTAATGTAGAAAACCTCATTTACACACTCTTTTTTTCCAGCTCTGCTCGAATCGATTGTTTGTGATTTTGCAGTATCCGTCTGCGATTCGACACTCGCTTTGTTGATAATCCTTGTTGCACCGCCGTTCTCCGACAAAGTGTGCTCTTCCGAGCCTTGTCTTTCTCTTGCTCGAGCTCCAATCATAGAATACCAGACTCGCTATGCTCCATGCTTGCCAACCAACATCGATCACGACTGCAACCTCTTACTCTGCATCTCGACAATCTTCTCTTCCAGACTCCTCGTGTACGATTCTATCCTCTGTACTGCTGCTTGAAGTGCCTATATCGAAAACCACACCCGTCAGCCTGACAATTCATTACCAGACCTGTTTCGTGCTTTAAACCTGACACGATTGCTATGCTTGTATCTTGTAGGATCCGATTTCTGAAACAGTATTGGAAGCGAAGAGAAGAGAACGTACGTATATGTCCTCGGTCAATAGCGAGTTGCTCACTCTGTATTCTTCGAGGATGTAGTAGTATACTGCGGCGCCGGAGAGTGTGCTGCCGAGGAGGAAACCGAAGAGTCTGTAGAGATGGGAATGATGGTGTTAGCTTTGTTTTGCTTCGCCTGATGCTGCTCTATCTTCCGCCATCCATTTGGTTGCGAGCGTCTGCGCATCAACAGTACAGCCTCTCTGAATGCGTATTCCGCAAGGCCTTGCACTCTCTGTCCCCCCATAATTGTTCCCTGTCTTTTGCATCTTTGTAGCCCAAGCAGGGCACTCCCTTCTGACAAATAGGAGTGAAAATCTGACTCACCCTCCACGGAAAGCACCAACAGGCTTCCTCACTGCTGGGAGTGCTGTTGCTGTTGCTTGTGATCGAATGCTGGATGTTTGGAAACTGCGACGGAGGATAGAAGATGCGGGAGATGTGATCATGTTGCGAGCGAGGAGGTTCGAGGTTGCGCGGGTGGTGAACATGATGGCGAAGGTGTGGACTAGATGGTAGATTCGGTGCGAAGATTTGGGGTACGAGGAGGTATTTGTTTGGAAGGTCTGATGATCAGATGATGGAGGCAGCAGATCATTACTGAGAGTTCAAAATCTGGGGAAAGCTGGCTGCTCTCCTAACCCTGATGGAGGATTTGGTTTCATACGTGTTTCATCTTTTTCGACCCCATAGCCTCAGATTACTGGCACGAGACACTAAGCTAACCCTATCATATGTCTTGCATCAAATGTGTAACAGAATGTACCAGGGTCGCTAAGCATGAAAGTGGATGATCCGAACTACATGACCGGGGGATGGACTCGAGATCTACCCTACTCTGACAAGTGGATAATGATCTCGGATTTGCCTTTCTGAGACTTATCCCATCGAAGTGCTTGTATATTCTCCCTTCACCACGCAATGGTCTTCCAAGCCTTAGTCATGCTCTCATGGTTCACTTCATCCCAGTAGTAGCAACAACCACTCCCTCACCACTCCCTCCAATCCCAACTAACCCTGCCAACCAAGATAGACCCTGCCAAATAGTAATCACCAACCAAGCACACCCCAGGAAAACCAACACCATTGCCACCGGAAAAAGCATCGCGATCGCAGTCCAAACATGGTAATAATACTTACCATAGCTCCCACCCAATAGGCTCTTCCCAGGTCCGTCCAAATAGACCCCGGCTGTAATAAGAGAGCCGAAGACAGCCGCTACTCCGTAAAGACATAGGACGCCTAGTTCAGAGTCATGTTTGTTCCAGCCGAAGAACTTGATAATCAGTTGCGCCTCGGTGTATCGTGCGAAGGCATAGACTGTGACTAGGATGACGACAAGGAAGAATATGCTGATTGGTTTGAGCAGAGTCAGAGCTCGGTCTATGAGAGGTTGATATTGGGTTGTGGTAGATGGTGGGCTGTTGTTATTGGTAGTAGGGAGTAAAGGTGCTGGAGTGAGTTTGCCATTGAGTTGTGCCATTTCGTTGTCGACCATAATCTAGAAGAGTTTGAGAGCTCCGCACCGATTATTAGCGATTACTTTGCATACATGTTTCGAATCAGCCTACAGTGAGGTAAAGTCGTGTCCGCAGTCTTCCTATTTGCGAGTTTGGCAGCAATGTGATATAGGTAAGATACGTAATCTGACGAGTGGCACGATACAAGGGATTGCAAGAGTTTTTAAGCACTTTCCTGGCAAGGCTTGGCCGGACGAGGCTGTGTTGTACAAGATCGGCAGTACTGTGCTGATTACAGATCTTGAAACATCACAATGATTACCAACCAAGTTTCAGCTTTTGGCAGTCATATTGTATGCATTTTACATTGCTATATGGTGGTGATATATTGTTCGTGATTGCTTCAAAAGCATGAAATCCTGAATTGTTCACTATCATGCTGACTACGAACCACACTGCAAAGACTCCAACAATATTACTTCAGTTCACTCCTCCAGAATAAATACCCTCCACCTAAGCAGAGTCCATGGCAGCATCAGCAACAATGCCAACCGGAGTTTCAGCAGAGGGATTGTTGAAGAACTGTCCAGCAACAAACTCCCAAACCTGTTGCGGCTTGTCAACATTCTGCTTCGTAAACTGATAATGCGTCGTCGCCTCCTCAAAAACATATTCCAAGATCCCATTCTCACCACCCGCTTCCTCCTTCTCAGTGTATGTCAGGGCATTCCTAAAGTTCAGGTTGAAGCTAGCGGCACGGATGGGAAGTGGTTGAGGCGCATTAGGGTCATCTTGCAGGTTGGCGTTGCGGAGCTCGGCGAGGATGGAAGTGAGGGAAGTAACTTCGGAACCCTTGACGCCGCCGTCGAATTGGGAGTTGTCGCGGTTGGCGTTGGGGAGACCACCGAAGACGGCGGAGCGCACGCCGTGTTTTTGGTAGAGGTAGGAGGAGAAGACCGAGCAGGTTGAGGCGCAGATTCCGTTTGCGACGAAGACGATGTTGGAGGCGGGGAAGGGAGGTTCGGTGAAGGAGGTGACGGAGGTGGAGTTGTCGCCAAAGTCGTCGAAAAAGGGAACTGAGTAGTAGTCCTACATAGAAAATCAGTGATTGTGTGGTAAACTGAAAGCATGGTCATCTTACCTTGACACCGTTGATGGTTTGCTCGACTTGGGTGCCCATGAATTGTTTGTTGTTGGTCAAGTACTTGTAGTCAAGATCGCGGTAGTTGCCATAGAAGTATTCGGAATTGTAGTCATTTTTATTGGCTGCGCGCTTGCTTTCCTTGTTGGCGAGGTCCAGATTACGGTACACGGCAGGGAAACCTGGGTAAAGATCTTGAGGGAAAAGTGACCACATGGCGATGGCGCCTGCAAAGATGTAGCCTCCACGGTTGCCACTTTGATCGATAATGAGGTACTCTACTCCGTCCTTCTTCAGGTCGGAAAGACCTTTGTATAGAGCATCAGAAACACCGTCGAAGTACGCCCTGTAATTGAGGCCATTTCCTGGAGAGAATTGCTCAATATACAAGACGCCAACCTTGTGCACTGTCAGTGTTTTTGTTCACTACATCAATATAGGGCGTGACTGACCTTGGGATGCTTCTTGAGTCTGTATATGTCAATAGTGGGAACCTTGGGACCATAAGACTGGAGGTTAGGCTTGACATAGTTGGAACTCTTATTAGCCTTGGCGTATACGTTGGCAATGTCACGCATCTCGTTCTGACTGTCAGGATCAACGAACGCCATCTTTGTGGTGACGTTGCGTTCGGGAGACTTGACGGCAGTGACAGTGGCAACGCCGGCAGCACTGACAGGGAGCGCACAGCTATTGGCGATGAAAGATGCAGTAGTGTTACCAGTGCTAAGACCATGGGCAGACCATGGTACGGTGACTGAGACACTCTTGCCGGCCTTGTTCTGCAGAACCAAAGATACAGAGTCTTCTCCAGGGTAGAAAGATCTCATTCCGAAGCGTCCAACTTCAAAGGCGAACTCACCCGCCGGCGTGTCAGCAGAGTAGCGCGCCATGAGACGCATGTAGCGAGGCTGGAGCGTCTCGAAGCCACCACTCAAACCTTTGTAGATGGAGGATACTTGTGCAAGATCAATTAGATATTGGGAAGCGTCTTGACCGTTGATACTCAGGATACGGAAGCCATCGTATCTACGTGCATCAAAACCAAGGCTTTGGTAGTATGCCTCAAGGCCTGGATGGGATACGAAACTCAGCACAAACATCTCTATTCTGAGTTAAGTATTCCTGGACTTACCTGGTCTGCCCTGGTTGGGAAAATCGTAGTTGACAAGATAGGTAGGATAAGCAGTGTCAGTATCGGACACACTCGCGGCCAACGTCGCGATGGAGAATGGCAGATTGTATGAGAAGGACTGCACACAGTTGGCGATGTAGTTCGTGTGGCCATCCCACTCGTTGTTAAAAGCGTCAGTGACAGCCATGTTGAAGTCCCTTCACCAACGTCAATAGTTGCAAAACGTAAAATTGCCAATTTAATCCTACCAATCAGTGGTGTAACCACTAGCCTGGGTCTTGACCTTGACAGTGTTCAAAGCCAGACGTACGTCCCAGTCATGCGGTATCTTTGGATTGGGGCTATGAAGAAACCAGGTCTCGGTAGAATAGTACTGGAGAGCCTTGATGGCAGTATCGACAACGCTCAGGCTGGTAGTCTGGTTGAAAGGAACCGCCAATTCACATGCATGTGCTTGCGCAGAGCTAACCCAATACGCGCTGGAAGACAGCGTGCAAGGATCAGTGACTGCTGGTGCAGCACGAACACTAACAGCAGCAGCCGCGAAAGCCATGGCGCGAGTAGAACGAACCATTGTGACTGCAGCACAGATGAAACGGTTGAAATGTAGAAAGAAGTAGTTGATTAAGCGTCTTCCTGTTTCAAGAATCTCTGACCGTGAAGGCTGCCAGTCTGTTCTTATAGTGGTCTGATGTGGGTCGTCGTCTTGGCCAGAGACCACGGCAGCAGGTAGAATAGCAGCTGTTATCTCAATTAGCGCTCGCCACTAGATGATAAAGCTTGTCGTTTTGATACGTAGGCAAAGGTTGGCGTATTCAGTGTATGCGGACGAATATTGAGCTAACTCTGAGAGGCAGGAGTTCGTGCTGCCCAGGCGTACCTTGCCATTTGAAGCTAGCAAAACAAGTACGAATCATGACATTAGCGTTGTAACTAGGAGATTTTGTATGTTGCAACATCTTGGCGCTTGAAGTTTGTTTTGATCTCAGGCACGAAAGAGGAAGGTCAAACAACTTCCAAGACTTGCTCCTCATGAATATCGAGGCCGAGGACTCAAGACCTGGTCGGAAAGCATGATCAACGAATCAAGTCAGCGACGTGGTTATCGTTCTAGCGTAAGCGAAGATGCTAGCATGAAGATTATGCGCGCCACCACTAGCGCAGAGCAGGATGTGCCCATTGCCATAGGTTGAAAGAGCCTGGATGTCGAGAGCACCCCGGTCCTCTGTCAGCAGTTGTGACATGATTCACACCGAAGGGCCAGGTCACTTCACATCTGATGAGTCCAAATGAGGGGAGTGACCATCTGTCTTCCTACACATCCATTTTGCTCAGGAGACAGGCGCATATCGGAGATGGGAGTTCAGATGATATTCCACCATCCAGCTAGAAGAATATTTTAGAAGTTGTCGTAACTGACGACGTGATGTGTGTAAAGCACGGTCACCAAATCCTTCAGAACGTCACAAAGTCCTTCGAAACAGCCAAGCTTTCAATTGGAATATCTTGACTCTCTTGTCTTTCTCTGAAGCAATAGCAGTGCTTGGCCATCCAAGCCACACACAAAGAGGGACATAGCGTCTGGGCATGAAAAGAGTGGAGAAAAAGGTTCTTGGACACTATGCTACATCTCTTGTCTCTTGGCTGTTGCATACAAAGTCACATCTTGATGAGTAGCAGCATCATGAGTTTACAGCAGAAGTGAATGGAATGGAACAAACGAAAGGAGGGAAATGTATGAGCTATATACATGCTACATGTGAACGCGTACACGCGAGAATGCCGAAGAGCGACCGTACGATCTAATTGGTGGACGGACAGCCATCGTCACCACAGTCCATCGTGTGACCATCAACTCTCACACAGCATAGCCTCGTCGCATGATTGCTTTCATCAATACATTATTGTAGCAGTCTTCTCATCCTCACTGAAGTTTTCAAGTGCAAATCCGCTGTCGTCTTCGATTAAACATGTCAGGCTATCATCTCGGCCACGATCCTGCGGCATTTTTGCCACCAACTACACAGGATCCTTCGCAGGGCTCATCGCAGGACTACCTACCTCCATCATATGCTCCGCCGATAACCCAGAGTCAACCACACAAAGTGCACAAGAATCCGCTCGTCATCGCAAGTGAAGCTCGTGCCAAGAATGAGGTGGGTCTGCTATAGCGATGCTTCGAATGCTTGATTACTGACATACTTCTAGGTGCAAATGCAAAACATGTTACAGCAAATCCAAATGCAATATCGTATCTGGAATACAGAGGTAATATCAGAGCTCAGACTTGTGCACTTCTGCTTCTAATCATTTCAGGTTGAACCCGAGCACGAGACTGACTTCATCTGCACTTGCTCGATACATAATTACAAACGAGCCAAGTGGGCTCGCGTTCCTTTGCAGGAGGCTTGGTGCAAGGCAGTCATGTATCCCGGTAAGTTGTGTATTACTGCCAATCTTCAAGCTACAAAGCTCTAATACGAAACAGGAGAAAAGTTCTACACTGATGCGAACTTGAATGCCGTCTTCTTTAGTAACGGCCCCTACCAGTTCAGAGTCATGTCTCCTTGGTCGATGAGTATGGGTAGAATGGGAGGAGCATCAGTACTAGATCCTGGATGGCACGCTAAATGGACGCGTCAAACAATTGCTTTGAATGCAGAGCTCAACGTCAAAGCACAAACCAATGTCGACAACAAAGAACCAAAGTTCAACATCTGGGAAGTACCCGGTAGAGCACCAGAAATGGTGCAGACTAATGGCTCGAGAGCTTCGGACGAGAAGAAACGCCTGCAGAGAACATATAATGGTGATTCAAAGTCGAGCTCTGGTTATCCTGATGAAAAGGCGGGCAGCTCGTCACCTTCAGCACGACCCAAACCTGCACCTACCAAGTCGTCGAAGTTCAGCTTTCGGAAAGCCCTTGGTATGAAGTCGTCGGAAGAAAAGGCGGACGAATTTGTTTCCAGGCTACGCGTGGACATTCTCTCAGAAGAAGCTGGCAGATGGCCTGATATTGCATGGCGCCAAATCGTGTCACATTACCAAGCCGCAGTAGGCATGGAGTCAAAGATCGCCTCGCTTCGCCTGAGCAGCCCGTTGCAATATTTGCACCTTCTGCGAGCTGGATACTTTGAACCTATCCCTGTAGCCTGGGCAAAGGATCTCTCGAACCCTTTGAAGTTCAGTATTGAAGCTGCGGGTGGTTGGAGAGGTATTACTCCTGCTTGGCGAGGATATGAAGATACTGCTGAAGAACGGTTGTATTGGGTGCTGAATCACAGAGAAGGCACTACAGGTCCTAGATTGAAGCCCGACTTCATCTCAGCAATGCAGCTAGCACGCCAGCGCATGGACAGTGCGGTCGAGCCTCCGCCAGAATACTTTGCCAACGACGATACTTGTCATAAGCAGAACACCTCGAAGGGCTACTCGAAGCAGGTAATGCCTCCAGCATACAATCCAGTAGATCGACCCGAAAGTCCCAACGATGACACGATGATACTACTTGACGTCTCTGGGTCTATGGATCAGGAGCCGTGCAGACCGAACTACAACCAGTATGTCATTACAGGTTACTCGCGAACTCATCAACCCAGGAACAAAGGTATAGTATTTGTAGCGCCATGAAGATTTGGTGTGTTACTAACCAACTCCATTCAGATGTCGCAAAAGCAGTCGTACGACGGTTCACCACTGCAATGTCGAATCATGATCATGCGTTCAATGGATATGATCTTGTGACCTTTTCGACCTTCTCATCCATAATCGGGACTATCAATCATACCAACTTCGACTCTACTTGGTCTAAAGTCAAGGTTGGTGGTGGTACGCGTGTTATGACCGGTTGGCAAACAGTAAAAGACCTCCACTTTCGAAAGCACTCGGAGAGCGCCACGCACCATCCTGTGTATGGTTGGCAAGCTGGGCCTGAGACACCAATCTTGAGGCTATTACTGCTGCTGGATGGCGAGGCGTTAGATATGGACGAATTTGAGCTGGACTTGCTGGGTTGCAAATGGGCACACGTCACTATCTTCCTCATTGGAGCAGATGTAAGTCCTCTACTAACAGAATGACGCACCAGTACAGAGAAATTGACTTCTAGCAGGACTGTCCTCACCATCATCGTCATGCGAACGAGCTGCAAAGGATCAGCGATGTCAATCCGCATGTGAGCTTTGTGGATGCACAGGTATGAGAATTTCTTCTTCTGTCGACTGAATACACGCTGACTATGACCAGGGTAACTGCCCGGAGAGGTTCGTGACGCACGAGCTGTTGAAAAGGCACTTGGGGTACCAGATGAGTCTGCAAGAGTTTGAGGAAATTGAGGTGCCGCCAGCGTATAGTGTGGAGGCTTAGGTGGAGCACTTTTGTAGCTATTAATAGTAATCGACAGTGGTTAGGGTTCAAACAGTGTGTTTCAGATTTGTGGTACTCTCTCCTCGTAAACTACTTTGCGCTGTCATTCACGACTCTCACATCCTAATCCATGCCGTCTTGAGATTGCTGTTGTAGGAGGAGCACTTACGTGTTCCTAAAGTATCAGGGCACTCTCCTCACCCCTGTCAGGCTCTATTAGACTTATTGCTAAGGTAAGCGCGTCTGAAACTTGCTGTCTCCGGGAGGATCATCGCGGCGGCGGGCAAAGGAGGCACCTGGAGTGCAGCAGCACTCGACACAACATCACTATGGCCAGCATGGCGACCGAGCCTCGCTCGATAACCCCAAGGGCAACCCTTTCGGATCTCCCTCCCCTCTCCACCTCTACAGCCTCGACGACCACCCCAGCACTCCCCTCAATGCCTCGAGCAAAGGCTTCTCCACGTCCCTCCACCTCCATATCCTCGACGACTGTCACTCGAGATTTCGCATATCCTCCTGAGGATCCCAAGCACCACGGTGCTCCTCACACGACCGAGACCATAACTCGAGCCAGTAGAGCTCAAAAGAAGACAAGAGGTGGATGGGGCGGAGATCCGAAAGGGTTGCCCTTGGGGTTATCGAGCGAGGCTCGGTCGCCATGCTGGCCATAGTGATGTTGTGTCGAGTGCTGCTACACTCCAGGTGCCTCCTTTGCCCGCC
>Ga0068628_1000640_pt1 | contig 13029 bp, 9 predicted proteins | sample InSIn2gowninarea_FD_77431 | JGI IMG/M metagenome (GOLD analysis project Ga0068628, IMG submission 77431) | Clean room microbial communities from NASA Spacecraft Assembly Facility at Jet Propulsion Laboratory, Pasadena, California, USA -... ... | reverse complement strand
CTAGTGGGAAACCTACTACGAGAAGAAGGATGAAAGTACGGGCTCACTATTTTCAGCTGCACCCACTCGGAATTCATTTTGAGATGCCATCAAGGAGCAGTGCTACCCTGTCAAGAGCTATGAGGACAAATACATAAAGTGGACCACGCTGCGACAGGGGAGGGACCAAGATGTGCTGAAGTTCACAAATATTTTTCATACCCTTCGCACAAAGTTGGGTATCAAGGATTCTAAGCTACATTTGGTACTCAAATAATGCTGTTGCATACACAGGTACATCTAGGATGAGATGGAGTTCCTAAACATCTCCTCACTTAGCATGGCATACCGATATGCCATTAAGATCGAGCAAAAGTTTAAACAAAAGAAGCAAGAATTTGGATCTGCGAATCCAAAGACTAAAGGACAAAGCCAAGGTAGTGTGACTGAAGACAATTCATCAAAGCCACAAGAAAATAACAACAACACAAAGTTGAAGAAGGACACAAGAGAGTGGCGTGAGCTCCACAAGAGCCCCACTCACAGCACAAGTGAGTGTCAGGCCAAGCAGTTGCTGGTGGTTGAGTTAAAGGCTTCAGAATCAGATGCATGTTCTAACCTTGAGTCACAACCCGACAAGATGAATGACAAAGGGAAGCAAATCATTGATGTAGAGCCTAGTGCCACTGTTGGTACCACCAAGGTCCAGAAGGATGAACCCAAAGATCTAGAGGAGGGGGAGCATCTTTTCCACTCACAAATGTGGGTGAAGGGTTCACTGCTACAATTCATTGTTGATAGTGGCAACCAAAAGAACCTCATTTCAGTAGAGGTCATCAAATGGTTATGCCTACTGACTACACCACACCTGCAGCCGTACAGTATCAGGTGGCTTCACCAAGGATGAGATCTCCAAGTCCACCAACAGTGCCACCTTCCCTCCAACATCAAGCCCTTCACATATGAGGTATTGTGTGATGTTGCACCTCTTGATGTTTATGATGTATTATTAGGACAACCATACTTATGGAGGCGACATGCTATGTATGAGTCAAGGCCTCATGTTGTTATTATTTCTTTGGGTAATTCATTATATAGAATACCAGAGGTAGCCCCACCTATTGCCACCTCTTTGGTCACTACCAAGAAATGTAGCAAGCTCATCTCCCAAACTAGAAAATTCATTTTCTATCTGGTTCATTCCTAAAGTAAGGGGAAGATTGTTGCCACATCCATGACCCTTGCGAAGGATTCCTCCACACAGCAGTAGTAGTAGAGGGATACGATCATGAAGGAATACATGAACATCTTCTCCTCACCCACAGGGGTACCGTTGCACTATTAGATCAAGCATTCATTCGATTTACCTCTAAGAGCACCTCTATCCAATGGGTCGATATATTGCTGATCCATTCTAGAAAATGCCAAGTATAAGCAGCAACATGATCAGCATCAGGTACCACATAAGTTTCACGTGGGCAACAAAATTTGGTTGCACTTACAGAAGGAATGCCTTACAAGAGCCAATCAGAAGCTTAGACCACTTCGATATGGTCCTTACACCATTACCAAGGCTTTGGGAAACAATGCTTTGGAGCACAAAATTCCCCCATTCCTTGGCTTTCACTGAGTGTCTAAGGTGGACTACCATCGAGCATACTTCCCACCATTACTAGACAGATTAGAGATTGCAGAACAACTCACTGGGGACTAAGTTCAACAAAAGTTTCCTCATCTCATGGAGGAACTCAACGCAATGGGGACCATTGCTTCTAAAGAGGGAAGGAATGATTAAGGTGGATGTTGGTGGCCACCCATCTATCACAGTTGGACCCCCACAATTGTCTCTTTCAGTTTTTCAGTTTCCTTAATTGTAGCACAATTTACTATTTTTAGCAGTTTTCGGGTTCTGAACTTCTGGAGCTATTTTGAGGCCTTAAACAACATTTTTTGGAACAACTGGGAGCAAAATGGGGCCATGGACTGATGTTTCTCTTCCCAATGTTGTATTTCTTGGATATATATTTCTAACGAGGTATTGGGCGTGTCAAACAGAGATCGTATGCCAAAGTTACGGCCCCGGGAAGATGATGTACCAATTTACCTAAAACAGGGCCCATAGTCTGGTGCTTCATCTCCTAGGTTTAGGGTTTTGGATCTTTAGGGTTTTCCATTGTTTCTAAATAATAAATAGGCCTTTGAGCCTCATTGTAAGAGTTTTCAGAGGCATGTAGCTACCACATCTCTTCTCAGAGATAAGCTACCATCGCCCTAGATGGTTTATTTCCATTTCTATTTGTAAGCATATTTTAGTATTTTACGTTAATGAAATGAAGTATTATTTCTATTGCAACTCTGTATTTATGGTTATATGTGTAATTTTTTGCGTTCCTATTTAAGTCAGGATCAACAAATGAGTTACCAATCCAACTATTCTTGTGAGATCCCTTCAGATTGAGAATAACCATGTACCTTCTATGAATACCTCTGTAGTTAAGAGGGGGTGTTGTAAGATGTGTAACTAGGTTCGATCTTCATTAGTATGAAATGTACTCATGTCTATGTAAAATGAAAAGGAGATTATTATTATTGGGGCATGGGTTTCATGCTCAAGCTCTCTTATTTTTGTGGGTCAAGAACCCATTGAGTGCTTCTAGGGTATGTCCTAGGTATAAGAGTCATTGTCATATATGGAATACCCTATGGGCACATTGTAAATCATAAAAGAAAATTTATTTTATCTTGAAAATTTCAAAATACCTCCAAGATCAAGTCAACCTACATGTGTTGTCAAGTCAGCCTAAGTGAAGAGACATGTCCACCCTTGAAGGAAGCTTATATACAAGAAGAAATTGTTCTCCATTTGGAACATTCACTCATTCATCTTTCATAGGAAGAAGGAAGTAGTAGAAGGATGAAAAAAGAAGTGCGAAGGAGAAGTCGAAGTGTTTTCTTAGTCTATCTACTTTCTTCTGGGAATGTGAACTTATGGTTATGCACTGGGATGTCTAGAAGTTTGATTTTGAAGCAGGAAGAGCAAGAAGGAAAGTGAAGGTATCTTAGGGTTTATTATTAGCCATAAGACTCAAATCAAGGGAAGCGAGGTTAAGGGAAGAGCAGAAAGAGGAAGATAAAAGTCTCCTAAGTGAAGCAACAACAATTGTAGTAGTTGTTGGGGCAAAATTTTCAATTTACTGGGGAGGTCAAAGATATTGTAACAGGAGGTCAAGGAAGACTTGATATTTTAGGGTTCTTTTCTAAGTTTAGGTCATGGTATTCGTCAATTGAAATATATAACAGAAAAGAAGAGATTTCACGAGTTTTCCCCTTAAGAGGAGAGGTTTTTGCCTTGATATGGAGCCTACATATTGTGTCATTGTTCTTATTGTTTTGGTAGTTGTTTGATGTATTACAAATTGAAATAACAAATATCAAAGCTAATGAGTAGAAGTATAACACAAGAAGTTATCAAGTTAAGAGAATTAACATATACATCGCCCTACAAAATTCTCAACAACTGTTTGATGAAGAGTTACTATGATATTATTCAACTCCCCAAGTATAGTTAAGGAAGTGGAATTGGAAAACCAAAACAAAATTGACCTTCCGCAGGAGCTATAGGAACCCTAGGGGCTAACCAACTGCTCTAGATGTCCAACCCCTGAGTTAACTTTTCTTTGTACCAACCTACACCCTCAGTCACTCCCATAACAAGCCCTCCATGTGACTCTTACCCTATAGTCACTCCAAAAAAAGGTGTACATGTGACTGTAGTATATTTCAGGTAGTTTTGTGCTAATGAACCCAAATTCTGAGCCATTTTTCTAGGGTTATGACTTCTAGGCATCTACCCAAAACTTGATGAAATTCTGAGAAATGATAAACACCAATAAGACAATGCATCTAATGCAAAAATTGAACAAGGACTTGACCTGATTCATCCTAACCATGCTAAACAATTCACCAAACACATCATGAACATGTAATGTATAGGTCATAAAAACACATCTGAACATAGGGTTCTCATATTTATCAAAGATTTGCCAAGAAGGTATGATGCCCTCTCACAATAGTTGCATTATCATCTATTAGCTCATTCATTCATTAAAAATTCATCTTCTAACCAAAACATGATGAGAGCCATAACTCAAGGCTATCGTAAAACCATATGTATAAACAACATATAACAAGCTAAATAGAAACAACAGAACAACCATCAAGTCCACATAATAATTAGTACATTTACACACAAAAAATAAGAGGAATTGAGCTCTTATTAACATATGAAAATCCAACCAAGTCATGGAATTCCATATACCACCCGACCATAGATTTGGTTGAACCAAATGTCTCTTTCAGCCAATCAATCCCATGACAAATTCAAGCATGAATGTGGGATCTCATGGACAAACCAATCAAAACCAAAGTAGGGCTTCCAGAGGTGAAACTGCCTTGACCCTCTACCAATGATTCCACCTCACAGTTGGACATCACTAACCAAGTTGTCCAGGGCTCTAGAGCGTTCGTTCCAACCCATCTTCCAGGACTAGTAACTCAACTCACAATTGTCATCGGGCTCCAGATAATTTGTCCAACCAAGCCTTCTAGGACTATCAACTCAACCGACCAAGGACTCTAAAGTGTTTTTTTGAGCAAGGCTTCTAGGAGTAGTAACTCAACCCAAGTTGTGATGAGGCTTGCAAAGAATTTTTCCTAGCAAGGCTCCAAGAACTAATAACTCAACCCAAAACCATAAGGAAGATGAGGACAAAATGAAAAAAAAAATATAAAACCCACAACACCTTGGATACATAGGAAATGGCAAGGCTAGGGAAAACCATTGTCAATCCAGGCAATCCTCCATGCCAATGAAAAATCATAACCAAGAAACCATATCCGTGTGCCATGCATGCTAAAACTATAAATGAAATCATACATGCAACTTGATACTCGTAAGTAAAACCTGTTGTAGTCTTTGGTCCTATTGACATATTGTCCTTTCCTACTCTTCGTTTTCCTTCTCGTTCCAAATCCCAAGTAAGCCACACTCCTCCAAGAGTGCTTCAATAAAACTCTAACTTTCCAAGGGTAGGAGAAAGAGAAAATAAAATGAGAGTACCAAAGTTTGAACTGACAAAAGTTGCATACTGATCCTCATAAGCCCTTTTATTAATGAAGCCTTTATTTTCTTTATTTTCCATTATTTTCCTTCAATTTCCTCCTCATATGCAACTTGTGACATTTCACCTTATTCTTCTCCTATTTTCCATTATTTTCATAAATAAAATTCCAATAAATGCCTCATGCCTTTCCAAAGCCTTTTCCATTGCCTTTTCCATTTTCCATAGCCATTAATTAATCACAAGTGATCCCCGTCACTATGTTTTTGCCCAAAATTCAGCTTGGAATACATGTCCCATGACCTTTGTTAATATTTTTTACTTTATTAACTTTATTACATGGTTTTTTTTAACTCGCAGTTGTTACAATAGATTATACTAGACATTTGTTGGACACCGAAGAGAACTTGTGTCTCCAAAACAAAGTAACAAATGGTTTTGTTGTCAAGATATATAATAAGAAGTCTGCAAGGGGTAGCTCAAGTGGCAATGGCCGAGGAAATGAAGACTCACCGAATCAGAGATCTTGGGTTCGATTCTTATGCTATCTTTCCTGGAAATGGGGTGAATAACAGACATGTAAAAAATCGAAAATGAAAGGGTCCTACCTAAGCTTACAAAAAAAAAGATATATAATAAGAGACATAATTTTCTACAATAATAGAAAGGTTTTTTAATCATATATATAATACTAAAGGATTTCTATTTTGTAAACTATCATTCATATTGCATTGCACAATTTGTGAGAATAGATCTAATAAAATAAACTAGAATCAATACGATGAAGGTTAAATTGCTTTAGATTCTATATTTTTTAATTAATAATTTTTTATGCTTGAAATAGATAAAATACATAAAGTAGAGAACAAAAAATACAAATGCACACCATCCATAATGAACACAATGATTTTCTTCTAAAAATCCCTATAAGATAAAACCTAACTAGAAGGTGAGGCCGCTTTCCTTACTTTTTTGGTATGGAAATAATGCAATTACAAAGAATAAGGAAATATCTATGGAGTTATCTACGATTTGTTTCTTGTTAGGATCTCAAAAAACACGAACCCCTTTCATTTTTCTCTCTAAATCCCACTCTCAAGTGCACTGCTCTAGTATGGAATAAGATACATTAGCATCAAATGGAACCCCCACTCCTCCTAGTGGCCCAACTTTAACATAATTTAATGTCCAACTCTGGATTATATTCACTACTTCAACTCTCAACCAAAATTACAACTTTGACCCTTATAGACTCTTATTTGTAGTTCACATATGGCTAGCCCTTTTTACATGAGTAATGGGAGATGACACGATATCCTCTTAAACCGCAGTGGTCAAACATTAGGTTCGACATAAGGTTGGCATAAAGTTTGCATATCAACCCCAATTAACATATTTATTTTCATTATATAAGTTTCTCCAAGTGTTGAATAGAGCCAAGGATCTGCCACCAGTGATATTTTATGAACCTAAAGAATCTTCGTTGAATTACTCAAAATAAGTCTAGAAGGTTTCTAACCTCGATTATCCAGACTAGGTCCCACTGATAAAATGACATTATAAGATATATGAAAAATAATATATTGATCCAATCAAAATCAATTTATTTATGTAGAAGCCTAGTTGTGTGGATATAGATTTTAGTGGTGTTGAGAGAGAGTTTTGTATGGTAGTGATAATAAGGATTATTGCAAAGCTTCCTATGTTGATTCTCTAGCAAGACCTTCTGCATGGATGAGGTGACTTTGAATAACACTTAAATACAATTGAAAAAAGAGGAAGGTAGTAGACTATACCATCTAGACCATATTTGTGGTTTAGTAAGTAGATCACTAGATAACCCATGCAATTGGTATCTAAAGAAAAATTACAATATAACAGTATATGTGGAATCCTTTTTATAAATATATCCATCATTTTTTAATATGTTGGATTTTGGAAGGGAATCAAGTGGAATACTGAGATTGGAAAATGTTACTTGGATCAAAATGCTACTAGTGGAAGGATGCATGCTTCCCTTTGAATCCATTACCATGGCCAACTAGAAACCCCATATTAAGGGATGGTTGGAAGGGGAAAAATGATGTATAATGGTTTCAATAGTTATTATCATGTGAGGAGAAAGAAATAGTGCAAAGGATTAATGAGAATTAAGGAGGGAAGTGGTTATATATTGATAGTTTCTTAACTAGATAGTTGTAAGATTGAATAGGTGTGAACAACTACACAAGGAATGTCTTGAGAGATATAGAATTTTAAAATATAGGAATATTTTTCCATCTAATGGTTGAAGGGAAGAGAACATATGATAGAAGGGACTCTAGAGGCAAGAAGTAATGCTAAAGGAGCATAACTAGTGTCTAAAGGATTGAGTTGAAATGGGTTATAAATGGATGTCAATGTCTAGGAAAATGCATTTGGAATTTTCCTTGTTAGTTAAAATGTGATACTCATTGAATAATTAACATAATATAAGAATTGAAAGAAAGAAGACATAAAAAGATAAAAGAAAAAATAATTACACAGAGGACATGAACAAAATAAGAATTGGAAAATAATAACAATGAGCAAATATTTGTTGATATTCAAAAATAAATACAATGTTCACATTCCACTTTGATATATGAGTTAAGGTCCAAGTATAAGAATATTCACTTCACACCTATTTACATAGTTGTTACTACTATATATAGATTCTAGTTGACCAAAACCTAATGGATGTCGTTAATTAAGCTTAAACCACTAATATTTGGTCCTGGTGAGAAAGAAGTCTATGGAAATCTTCTTGTGTGTCAATTTCCACAACTTTAGCTGCACCTCAGAGAAAGACAATTACCCAATTCCACCTATGGAACAGATATTGCAAACAATATCGGGGTCAAATATTTTTTTTTCTTTGTTGGATGGGTATTCTAGTTATATCTAGGTTCTAGTCTTATAGCCTGTCAAACTAAAGACAACTTTCCACACAAAGTGGGGTATGTTTTCATTTAAAAGAATGCCATTTGGGTTGATGAACATTGGTGCAACATTTCAATGTGCCATGGAAATTGCATTCCATGGACTACTCAGACAAAGCATAGTGGTCTATCTTGATGATCTCACAATGTTTTCTAACAACAAATTTGACCACATAAGGCATCTAAAGATTTTTTGTTTTTGTTTTGAGTGATGTTGTAAATAGGGGATATATGTTAATAAAGATTATTTGGCGATATAATTTACAAAAGTGGGATTGAAGTCGACCTGGAGAGGGTTAAAGTTATTATGTAGATTCCCTTCCCCGTGAACAAGAAAGCTATGTAGTCCTTCATGAGGAAAATCAACTTCCTCCACAAATTCATCTCCGATTACGCTAAGATTTTGAAGCTTGTATCAAAGATGATCAAGAAGGACGTGATATACAAATGGGATAAAAGGGAAAATGATGCATTCTCCTATATTAAGTAATCCATTGCAGAAGCACCCGCTTTATACAACCTAGATTTCAAGAAATATTTCTTCCTTTACACCTTCGCTTCTGACACTTCTCTCACTATTGTGCTGATGCAAAAGGATGATCAAAGCAATGAGTTGCCCATATATTTCATGAGCGCTAGCCTCTAGGGACATGAACTTAGCTATCCCTCCATGAACAAACATAATTATGTAGTATATAAGGCAGCGAAGCATTTCTTACCCTATCTCTTAAAAAATAATTGTATCATTTTTGTTCCACACCCAACAGTTAGATCACTAAATAATATAAATAATCATGGGACTCGCAGAAACCTCAAAGACAAGATCATTATTTGTTCGACAAGAGCTGGGTGAAAGAAGAGCGAATTGGATGATAGGTTTATATGAGTATGACTTGGAATTCAAACTGATTGACTTAATCAAGGGCCATGGTCTTTGTCGATTAGCAATGGAAATAGTGGATGTAAAAGAAGAAGATCCTTCTCGATGGGAGCAAGAGATCAAAATGTATAATGTTGAGAAACCCTCCCCCACTACCATCACAAACTCTTGGTATGCAGATGTGTGCCAATACCTTGAGCACGACATCATGCCCTCTCATTTATCCACACCACAATAGAGGGAACTCAGGCTTAAAGAATTATCTGATAAGTTGGTGCATGGGGTGATTTTTAGAAAAAACATCATAATTAAGTAATGCTCAAGTGCCTAGAAGTGCACAATTTAGAGAAAGTATGGCATGATATCGATGACAGACCACACAACAGACACTTCACAGGTAATAAAACAACACATAAGTTTATGTGCATTGGTTTCTATTGGCTTACATTATTCAAATATTCTCATGCCTATGCATTCAAGTGTCTTATTTGTCAAATGTGCGTTGACTGAGACAAGAAGTCAACCACCCCATTACAACCTATCACATTGGAAGAACCTTTTCAATAGTGGGGCTTGGACTTCAATGGAGAAATGTTTCCACATTCATCAAATTAACACTGCTATATTCTCACTGCTACATACTACTTCATGCTATGGACCAAAGTAGGTCCGCTCAAACATGTGAATGATCAGGAATTCATCATCTTTCTTAGGCGGAATATCATTTCCAGGTTTGGCATTCGAACTTCACTTACTTTTGATAATGCAACATATTTTTTATCATTAAAATTATATGATTTTTAATTATAAAATGGAATTGTATTGAAACACTCAAGTAATTACTCTCCGTAGTGGAATGGTCTTGCTGTATCCACAAATAAGAATCTTATCTGTATCATAAAAAATACCATCTTCTAATAATATAGGAACTAGCACTCCACTTTGGTAAATACATTATGGGTTAATCGAGTCATGCCAAATCCCTCTCTTAACACCTCTCCTTACTTCCTTGTGTATGGAAAATAAGCCATCCCTCCCCCTAACGTATACTTGAATGCTCTCCAACTTTCCCAAGAATCATAGGGCAAGCCATGTCTATTAGTTCAACATAGGATAGACACTCTTCACAATCTACAAGGAAAAAGGGTGAAAATTTTTCCCTTCTCCAGAGTCATATCAAGAGGTGGTTTCAAAAGAAGTTTTCAAGGAATAATAACTATAACATGGGTGACTTAGTATTGAAGAGCGATAGAGCCCAAGAGGATAAAGGAAAACACACCAAGCTCAAATCCCTGTGGATTGGACCATTCACTATTCATGAAAAGATTGGCCAACACACATATCATCTATAATCATTAGACAGGAGGATTTACTCTCTTCCCATCAATGGAAAGGACTTAAAGCACTATTTTCAATGATGATATGGGGTTGTTACCTACTCTATCTACATAGTCATTTCTTGTTTGTTTGATTTTGTTTTGTGTTTTTGTCATGTAAATAAATGTTTCACGTCAACGTGTTTCTCAAGTTCTTGTTGTGTGGCTAAGTTAAAAGAGAGTCTTGTGACACTTCAACATTTGGCTAACCTTCTATCCATGTTCCTTATGCTCGTTATAACTTTTGGTTGATGAAGTTCTAATGGAAAAGATGATCTATCTGTGACGAGAGTTTTGGTTAAACCATGAACTTGTATCTATTAGGGAAAACCTCATGCCCACACTCAATTTTTATGTTTTAGTATTTTCATGCATATCCAATTAGTAGAGGAGTAGAAGGAGAAAAATATAAATGAGAAAACCTAAATTAGAGGTCTCTATATGATTCTCTAAAGGATCAACTTATTCTACTCTCAATAAGTCAGGATCCCTCTTCCGACCATAGAATGAATAAGTTCCAATGCAAAATCCTTTAAAATAAATAAATAAAGGAAAAATAAGAGAAAAACTTCTTTCACAGAGAGGTGAAGCAAGCAACTCTGCCGGGTACGGTCCGGGCTCTCTAGTAGTAGAGAAATGTTTATGTTCTTAAAATGACTACACTGGGGTATTGTTTAGGCCTGATGGTAGTAGATCAACACCAGAGATGAAAATAAAGAAGAGATAGTCTAAAAATATTAAGCTCGCAAACTTCACTACCCTTCCTAACTCAAAATATTGTGATATCTCTGAATCTTATGATGTATTCAACCAAGAAAGTGATAGAGGAGACCAGATTTACTCATGGGGTGGGCAGGGAGACCAAATTAATCTACATGATGAAACAATACTCCCTAAAGAACCAAGACCCTGCACAAAAGAGTTAACCAAGGCATAGTAACTGGAATTCTATGAGCATGTCGCCAAGTTTTGTCGTTGCTACAACACTCTTTAAAAATTTTGACTATGCTTAATTTATGAGCCTTCCTTCGTCTTGTACATTGTCTTTGCAAACACCAAAACTCATTCCGTGTGTTTTCTTGAGGCGTTTCCCCCCCTTTGCAAGATAGGCAAAATGTTGTCTTTTTACATGTTATCCATAACACAATGTGTTTAAGCCGATTCTGGTGGTTTCAAGAGGTCTTATTTGTGTTAATGAGTTTTTCTAACAATGTAAACATCTGTTGCACTCATGTCCAAAGTTTCAAGAATTGTGGCATAAGTGTCGTCACGATCGTCACGAAGTGGATCATTGATGTTTCACTTGTTGTAACTCATCGTAAAACTATCACACTAAGGGAAATGCATTATTCGTGTGCCTTGGATGATCTATGTCTGTTGATCATCAAGTATTCTAAGTGTGTGATCAGAGTCGAAGTCTTATCACTACTCACATAACTCTCACTGATCGTGTACTTAGCCATTTTCTGAAAATCTTCCCTACTAGGAAACCTAGCTTCACCCAACTTCCTTGAATTACCCATTACATAGTATCAACCCTCTAGCTATCACCTTGCCTCTTGACACTTTATAATGTGTAGTTATAGCCTCCTAGGACTACTGCATTGTGCAATTCCACTACTCGAGCCTCAACCCTGGCTCCCATAATTATGTAACCCATCTACCCAACTTAGCCTCAACTCCACATTGTAGAGTATTTGGCATTAATATCATCCCTTGGGCCCCTGAGATTTGTAATTGTGTAATGGACTAACCTCCTCTTTCTCCTAGAACTATGCAATATTTTGATCAAGTGTTCATCCCCTTAGCATGTCACCTTGACTCCCAAAATTGCATAGTTTTCTTCCTTAGCCCAACCTAGACTGCACACTGCATAATATTAGGGCTCAAGGCTCACCCTTGACTGCTTGAACTATGTAGTCACTGAGTCCTTTTCCCAGCTCGTTTCATGGTTCCAACTCAAACAATGGATCTATATGCACTATCTTAGACTAGGGATTTTTTGGGCTAATGTCATCTCTTCATGAGTGAATTATAGATACATGTACCCTAGTATAATATGGCGAGATGATGAAGAAGGAGCCAAAGGAGGGAAACATGTTGAAAAACATCTTTGTCACTAAAAAAGTAAGCTAATCAACCAAGATAAAGAGAAGGGACACTAGTTTGTGATCACAACTCAAGACTTGAGATCATTGAAGATTCTTTATCACCAAGCCATGAAAAGGTGGAAAGAAAAGAATCCTCAAGTAGAGAATCAACACACAATAGTACCAGTGGCTTGAAATTGCAACATCATCGAGCAGTCTATATCAAAAATGTCATGTCATGTCATTTCATGAGTTGTCACATGCCTCACCATTATGGTTTATTATGTAATTCCTGTTTCAAAATTGTATTGTAAAGTGAAAGTTAAAATGACATGTATGGAATATGAAGAGTCATGTAAAAGTGAAAAGTCATAGAATTCAAATAGTCATGAGGGTAGATGAAGATTCACAAGGAAGGTGAAGCATCACCTCCTTATTTTTATATATACACCCTCATTGTAAGAGCAAGCGACTTTTCACCTTGTATCCTCTCGCAAGGTGGTAGAGAGATAAGCTAGTTCTTTTGAGGAGTAAGGAGTGGCTCCAATGCTCCAATACTGGGACTAGTGGTGTTCATTGTATACATGTGTCTCAAAAATTGTACTTAATATAAGAATCATTATG
>Ga0068628_1000638_pt1 | contig 13034 bp, 13 predicted proteins | sample InSIn2gowninarea_FD_77431 | JGI IMG/M metagenome (GOLD analysis project Ga0068628, IMG submission 77431) | Clean room microbial communities from NASA Spacecraft Assembly Facility at Jet Propulsion Laboratory, Pasadena, California, USA -... ... | reverse complement strand
GTTGGCACCCTTTTTGATTTATTATCAGGAAGAGAAGCACCTATCAAATATGAAGACCAAGGAAATCCAATAGTGACAGTACAAATCAATGGGCAAACCTTTCCAAATTCCTTAGTTAATTTAGGGGCTACAATTAATATTTTAACAACCGCTACTTGTCAAAAACTATGCATTACATCTGTAGAACCAACCTCCACATTATTAGAACTAGATAACCGATCAGTAGTCCAGCCAGAAGGAACACTACATGATGTCATGGTATCCATTGATTCCTGGGAATATTCTCCTGACTTTCTGATAATAAACCGTAAAAGTTGACTCGATGGACACCCACTAATTTTAGGCAGACCTTGGCTTGCGACTGCTGATGCTTACATTGGCTACCAACAAGGCAGTATGACCATAACTAGAGGGAGTAATATCAAGAATCTATCCCTATACCCTCCAGCCCAGCCAAGTGTAACAATAATAAAAACTAACAAACATCATGTATCATAGCTCACAAAAAACATTTGATCCCCATTAACTATAGAATATCCCCTCGATTTTAAAGATCAAATAGAGAATGATGTCATTAACAACTTCATTAACCAAGCTAAATCCAAATCCCGTGTACAATGTCAAATGATAGAGGCAGCATTTGACAATGAACTAGAAGAAAATCCTCTCAAAAACACTCATAATAAAAAATACCCACTACCTCTGTTTCAAATTGCAAAACTATAGAGATTGAGCCAGGAAAAAAATTGAACATAAATAATAACCTGACTCCTAAACAAGAAGAAAAGCTGGTCCAACTACTAAGAAAATATAAGGAAGCTTTTGCATGGGATTATCTGGACATGAAGGGAATCGATCCCCAGCTATGTACGCACCACATTTATATAGAAAAGGATACGAGACCCATTCGTCAACCCCAACGGAGACTCAACCCTCACCTGAAAGACATTGTGAAAGATGAATTACAAAAACTTTTGGATGTAAACTTTATTTATCTGATCTTTGATAGCAAGTGGGTCTCTCCGCTAGTAGTGGTGCCAAAGAAGAATGGAAAGTGGAGGATTTGTGTAGATTATAGAGAATTAAACAAAGCAACCCAGAAAAACCACTTTACCCTTCCATTCATTGATTAGGTATTAGATACATTAGCAAGAAAGAAATTCTTTTCTTTCTTGGATGGCTTCAGTGGATACAATCAAATTCAGATTGCCCTTAAATACCAGGACAAAACTACTTTTACTTGTCCTTGGGGAACATTTTCCTACAGATTCCTACCCTTTAGCCTATGAAATGCCCTTGCCACATTTCAAAGGGCCATCCTTAGCATCTTCTCAGATTTAATAAATGAAGGGCTCAAAGTATACATGGATGATTTCACACCATACGGAGATGATTTCGACCCAGCAATAGGCACATCGAAAAAGGTGCTACAACAATGTATCGCCTCCAGGCTCTTCTTCAGCCATGAAAAGTGTTATATGATGATGATTGAAGGACTCATCCTAAGTCATTATATCTCAGCGGTTGGAATACAGGTAGACCTGGCCAAAATTCAAATAATTTTGCTAATACCTACTCCTAACACACAGACAGAGGTACGCAGTTTTCTTGGATTTTCTGGTTATTATAGGAGATTTATAGAACATTTTTCTCAAATAGTTATACCTCTATACACACTAACATGGAATGTTGATTTTGTTTGGACAGATAAATGTGACTGTGCTTTTGAGGATCTGAAAAATCTTGTGTCAACGACCCCAGTGTTCAGAGGCCTAAACTGGGACATGCCATTTCAAATTTCATCAGACGCTTTAGACACAGCTATTGGAGCCGTCCTTGGGCAGGAAGAAGACAAAAAACCATATGCAATCTATTATATTAGCAAGAATTTCACTCTTGCTGAGCTAAACTATATTGTTACTGAAAAAAAAATTTTAGCTGTAATACATGCTGTAGATAAATTTAGGCATTATATCACTGTATATCCTACTGTGTTATATATAGATCACTCTGCCATAAATTTTTTAGCAAATAAACCATTGACAAATGGTAGAGTAACAAGATGGTTGAGTTTATTGCAGGAATTTGACATCTCAATAAAAGATTGACCTAGGAAAGAGAATTATGTACCTATTTTCCTCTCACGAATGTTGAAACCAGTTGACGTAGCAGCAGTCGAAGATCAATTTCCAAATGAACATTTATTTGTTGTTACTGTCAAGACACCCTGGTATGCTGATGTTGCAAATTATTTAGCAGTAGGCAAATTAGCAAAGCATCTAACCCTCAATGAATGAAAACAGATTGTGCAACGTAGTACCTGATTTACTTGGATTCGAGGCTACCTGTTTCATACAGGGGTAGATATGCACATCAGAAGATGTGTCCGTGAAGATGAAATATTCGACATTCTGAAAGCCTGTCATGACAAACCATGTGGCGAGCATTTCGCAGATAGAAGAACTAGTCACAAAGTTCTGCAAATAGGGTATTATTCACCAAAAATATTCAAATACGTGAAGAAATTTGTTCAAGCCTGTGACAGTTGCCAAAGAGCAAGATGCCCTTAATAGTCTGATGAAAACCCATAGCTAGTAATCGAACCATTTGAGCATTGGGAATTGGATTTTGTTGGTTTGATCAACCCATCATCAAACCAGAAAACATATATTCTAGTGGAAACAGAGTATGTGACCAAATGGGTTGAAGTAGAGGCACTTCCAAGAGCTACAGAGGACTCTGTGATTCATTTCCTATTCCAAATAATTGTGTGATATGGCCTCCCAAGAGATACAACCACAGATAGAGGACCACAGTTTGTAGGTAATAATATTGTTGCAACATTAAAAAATGATCATATTCAACACAAAATTATCACTCTGTATCACCCACAAGAAAATGGCCAAGTAGAGAGCACGAATAAAGTGATAGAGGAAATATTAACAAAAACTATTATGTCACACAGGCGTGATTGGGCTTCAAGATTTCCAGAAGCCTTGTGGGCATACCGAACAACATGGAGAAACACTACCGGTTATTCACCATATCAGCTAGTATTTGGAAAAGAATCCATCTTTCCAATAAAGTTCGAAATACAAATGTTAAGAACAGCACAGGAGGTCGATCTAGATTTAAGTGAGGCCTAGACTAATAGATTACAGGAAATTAATGAGCTATATGAAATTACGCTCTCGGCTGTTCAACACACTACATTAATTCAACAGCAGAGAGAAAAATGGCATGATGCCCTGATCAAAATGAAAATCTTCCACGAAGGAGATTGGGCACTTCTATACGATTCTAGGTTTCTGGATTTTCTAGGAAAACTTCAGACTCACTGGCTTGGACCGTATGAAATCCAGAAAGTGCATGACAATGTCACCACCACTTTAACTACTATTGATATATCTGGACATACCTTTAAAGCAAATGGCCACCGAGTGTGACTGTACCATAAACTGCTTACTTGGGAATCCTTCTACCAGCAACTCTAGGAAGGTTCTGAGATGCATATTCTGGCCGAGGAAGAGAATTCTTCCTTGCCTTTCGTTCACTAACTAATTTTATTGCTTTTAAATTTTGTACATAAACTTTTCTATTCTACTTGTATAAATTACTTTCTGTAAAAATTTCTTCCTTTCTACATTTTTTTGCATTTTGTTGTTCCTTTCCGAAGGAACAACATTTTCGCCATTTTGTTGTTCCTTTTCGAAGGAACAACAGTTTCACTATTTTGTTATTCCTTTCCAAAGGAGCATCACTTTTGCATTTTGTTGTTCCTTTCCAGAGGAACAACATTTTCGCCATTTTGTTGTTCCTTTCCAAAGGAACAACACTTTTCAATTTTGTTGTTCCTTTGCAAAGGAACAACATTTTTTCCGTTTTGCTATTCCTTTCTGAAGGAACAACACTTTTGCATTTCACTATTCCTTTCCGAAGGAATAGCATTTTCACTATTTGTTGTTCCTTTCCAAAGGAACAACACTTTTTCAATTTTGTTGTTCATTTCTGAAGGAATAACATTTCCACCTTTTTGTTGTTCCCGAAGGAATAGCATTTCCACCTTTTTGTTGTTCCTTTCTGAAGGAACAACACTTTCGCATTTTTGTTGTTCCTTTCCAAAGGAACAACACTTTCATGGTTTTTTGTTCCTTTTCGAATGAACAACACTTCCACATTTTTTTTGTTCCTTCTGAAAGAAAAACACTTTCGTTTTTTGTTGTTCCTTTCCAAAGAAACAACATTTCCACATTTTTGTTTCGCACTTGTTCTAATTGTTGTTCTGATTAAGGAACAATTGCTATTCCTCTTAAGGAACAATATTTTCGAGTATGTTTCCTTTTGCTTGTTGTCCCTCTTAAAGGAACTGCAGTTTTTGCGTGTAGATGTTCTTTTGTTGTCCCTCTAAAGAAACAACAACTGTTCCATCTAAAGAACAACACTTTTTGAGTGCATTTTTCTTCTTTTTGTGTGTATGTGTGTTTCACCATTTAGAGGATTTTTGTGATCATTTACGGAACAACTATACATTTATGCAAGAATACAAAAACTAGAGGATATTGAAAACAACAAACCAAAGAAAAATCGTTATTTGTAGAGAAATTGCTTTGAATTGATAAGAGAAAAGAAGAAAGGACACAACTATGCATATCACTTTGTTGTCTTTATTTTCACTAACACCAATTTGATTGATTATTTTTATCATGATGCTTCTTCCTAAATCCCCATAATTCTCTTTGATCATTATTATTGAATAAGAATAAGGGCATATTTTCCTCTATTGAGATGTTCAGACTTCTTCCACCATCTCTACTCTTTAGGAGTGATGAGCTGCCCTCTATATATAAATAGGAAAGTGATATATAAAAGAAAAAAAGATACATATCTATATGATTACTAACATGATTTGTCAGATGAAGGATAGGGGGTCTCATCAAGAGCCAGTCTACCATGATCATAACGAATAAAGTGAGGTGGAATTCCCACTATGGCCACCACACCAAGGATATGATCCAAGAGGAACATCAAAAAAATAAAAAGTCCTTGGAACAGGAGGTCTCATCACGAGCCGACCTACCCACCTTTCACTCCTTCATGGTGAATGGTATTGTGATTCATTTGGTTACCAAGCCATCACAATGGCTTCCAGTCTGACATCGCACAACACTTTCCTAGGCGTACACAAATGATTATGGTTCCAAGGGTGAAATAAGCAACTTTGTCAAGGTTATGGAGCTCTACTGATGTGCAATAGAGCTCTACTGATGGTATTGAAGTCATATTTTTTCATACAACAATAGCCATTATAAACCATTCTTCTTATATCTTTACAGTGATTTCAAATGAGATTATCTCATATAAACCTTTCTAACCTTTGGTACATGAAAATCATTTACAAATCAATCATGATGGTTAAAGTGGATAATGACTGCATAAGAACTTTTACATACGTTAGCTGTCCTGTCCTCTATTTTTTGTATCATATCATGGCATTTCCATATTTATTAGTGATTTCCATCATAAGCCTCGATTTCAATAATATGCTCATTTTTGTAAACGTGTCATCGATCGATATGTTGTTACTTTATTCCATTGTATGATTGCAGTTCAACATGCTCCTCCTTTATTTGATGGTTGAGGACGGCCTATCACATTTCATGGGGGGTGTGGGTGATCTCTGTAATTCACTAACATACATTTCAGCTCATTATTCAGAGGTATTATGACTTCATCAAAACTCTGGAATAGCAAGTCTAATGGTATTGTATTTCCCAACATGCATGGCTTTCTGTTCCAATGCCATTTTTGTGTTTTTCTCTATAAAAATTAACAATGAGCTAAAGTTTGAACAGCTTGTTGTTCCATCGTCTTCTCTGTGTTTTTTTTAATGGTGAGCTAAAATTTTAATGGCTAGCTGTTCCATTGACATATCTATGTTTTTTACAGTGTGCTAAGATTAAATGGAATGGGAGGTAGATCAATTTGCAGTGAGCCACAAGTGTTAATGGTCACTGACGTTGCATGTGAAATCTTAGTAAGGGCAGGATGGATAACCTACCTTAACTGTCTACAACAATCTAACGAGACAGTGGCAATTGAATTTCTGTAGAATTTGTAGGAAAATCATTCCATGGTGAGAAGGAGACAAGTAGCAGTAACGAATGCGATAATTGTTGAAGCTTCAGGATTGCCTGCTGTTGGACCAGTATGGACCCTGAAAAAGGTGAGACTGCAACATGCTATAACCATCTTCCAGGACGAAGGGCAGAACCTTATTGTCAAATGAAAAGGAGTCCTGTCGGCAACCCTAGGAGAGCCTTGGGCAGAATTGGCTAGAATTATCTAAAGCTACATCACTTGCTATGGCAGAAAAGACATGGTAAGACCACACCATCTCAAACTGTTAGCCGTGTTAAAACAAAAATGTGTTGTGAATTTTCCTTCTTTCTTAAATTTTTTATTGCATGATGTTGCTCGAAGTATAAGAAAATCTCACCATGTAGAATTAGTAGTAAGCCATCACGGTTTAATTCAGTTGATAGTCAGTTATAGTCTTGATAGTCAGTTACAGTCTTGCCCAACAATAGAGTAGTTGGGAAGAATTGATCTTCTCAATAGATGGGGAATTGGCCTTGCCAACCCCAAAACATAAACACATTGCTAGCACATCAATTAGACCCCTGAAACAACGACAATATGTTAGATTGGTAAGAAGTAGAGGAATGCTGGGAAATTCCCAGGGAAACAGTGGCCAGCCTATGGAAATACACGACTCAGAAGACGAGCAACCCCCACAACTTGAAGGGGTGGGGGGGAATGAAGAAGAATTGGAAGAAAACAAGGAAGAGGAACTGGAAGAGGAAATTGAGCAATTCGGTCAGGAAGAAGGGGAGGAAGCAGAGCATACCAGCAAGAGTCCATTACAAAACCCTCTGCAAGAAGATGAATTGGCCTGAATTTTGGCCAACATGGGCGAGTATGTCCAACCTCATAGTCCACTCAACCCCGACACTGAAGAAGTGCCACAGGAACAATCTGCTCATGATAAGAGTGCATCTAAGGAGATGTGTGATGAGGAGGAAGAAGAAGAACAATCCCAGGATCACTCGGCTCATGATAAGAGTGTATTTGGGGAGAAGGGTGATGAGGAGGAAGAAGAAGAACAATCTAAGGAACACTCTACTCCCAGTCAGAGTACACCTGAAGAAATTCACGATGAAGAACAAATAGAAGAAGACGTTGCCTAGGAGACAGTAGAACAAAACAGGGTTTCTACCCCTGAAAAACATGATCAACAGAACATTGAAGAAATGTTCCAAGAAGGAAGCATGGAAATTGGCCAAGGCAAGGGTACAATCCTTGAAACCCAAAGCCTAGGAGCAAGAAAAGAAACAATCATTCCTTCTAAGAAAACAAATGAAATCAAAAGGTTGCGAAAGGAACAACAGAGATTTCTCAATATAATTAAACGACTTCGACAACAAATAAGGGTCATAAAAATGGGGAAAAGCTCAGAAAGAACCCCTGGAGCAAAGCATACAGCCACCTAGGCAAAACCCCATCAGAAGAAGGCCAAGAGGACTCAAGTCAAACCTGTTATTATTCAGGACCACAAGGAACAACATGTGGCTATTACAAATGTAGAAGCACAAACAGACAACACACTAGCCTGTGATAAGGAAGTCTAAACAGAGGAACTGTCCTCTAGCAGCATGACCAACTAGACAGTTACAAACCATAAAAATTAGATGTCACAATAAGGAGGTCTAGGTAGATCTCCAACCCAAAAATGTTATGATGGATAATGACCCGAGGATAGTAAAACAACAAAAAGATCTAGCATAAGCCCAACAAACGATAGAAAAGCTCACAGAGGAAATTGTTCCTCAAGAGAAATATCAAAAGTTACAACAGTAGTTAAAGAACATCAATGCATTAGAAAGCTAGGCCTTCGATGGATGGCAAAGCGCAGAGGAGAAAGTTGAAAAGGTAACCCATAGACTAGACACAGTTATGAATCAAACTGATACCTTATGTTCTCTGTATACTAACGTTCTAGCATGTAGGGCACCCACTAGAAACTATGCTTTGTTTTTTATGGAAAGATATTTAGAATTAAAAATCAAGGCTATCAAGGCAGGGGTGCCTATAGAGATAAAAACCATTGATGATTTCATAAATTGTTGTAAGCATTATGGGGTGAAAGTCTAGTGATTGTTATGTGAATTTTATTTACGCAGTCTTGTGTTAGATGGAGAAACAAAAATGAACCCTAGCCCTTTTATGGGTGATATCCAGCTCTAGACATTTATTTCTTTTGTTGTCAATCAGATAAAGTGGCTTAAAACCTACAATACCTTCCAGAGACAGGAGATTGGATTAGATCTATGGGTAAGGGGTGAACCTAGAAACCCATTGCAACTATGTAATAAATATAGGAGCTTAATGAGAGCGCAGGGTGTGATCTAGACATTAGGACCTATTCACAAAACAAGCATCCAGCAAGGGGTAAAATAATTCCTAACCATCAAATACCTTGCCATAGAAGCAGCTAAATTCCGATACCAAACTTCCAATTGGAATATCCAAAATAGAGAACCATTCAATTATGAGAATTTTAAGCTAGCTGTTGACTACTTGGTTATCTATGGTGACCCCACCTTGAGAGAAGACCCGTCTTGGTTAGGTTGTAGGTTCCAAAGTCCAATCATTTGGTATCATGCACTAGGATATAGAGCCTTATATGAATTACCTGAAGGTGAGACAGGGCATATTTTTGAAATCTTAGCTAGGAATCATGGTTGTAGACCACTGACTGAGAATCCTTCTCCAGCCTATTCCCTAACTACCTTGCATGTCAATTACAATGCTTTCATGAGGGCATGAAAAAGGGTAAGCAAGGGAGTGTGTTGAGAATTAGAAAAGGTATGTAATTTCCACTTATTTCTTTATCTTTTCCTTTAATTCATAAACTTCTTTGCATTCTAAGATGGCTATATAATAAAGTATTATGCTAGAATTAAGGGGAATTGTGATTAATGTAAAATGACTAATTATTACATTTTTCTATGCAAAACCAATTGTTGCCCCTTTGATAGGAGACCACATCTAGATGAGGAGATCGAGATTGGAACACATGGGCCAGGAAAAGGGAGAAGAAACATAATATCAGCGCAAGAGGACGAAGAGATAACTAAAGATTAAAGATCTAGCTACCTTAAGGATATCTGTATTTTTTGTATTTTCGCCTGGCCACTATAAAAAGGGATAGCGCTGCAAGCCCAGGGGGTGAATTATTGTTGATTTATAGAATTTGTTGTTAAAATCTGAACTTTGATCATCAACTCTCTTTAAAGAGTGATCACTGTAACTTTTCTTTTATGATTAATACATAAACTTCGTTGCTATTCTATTATCTGATTTTGGAGTAACCGTAATAGTGTGTCCCTGGTGGCTAAGGGCCCAGCCTTAGTGGATCACTTGCTTTCTGTATCATTATTTTCCGATTACAGGTCGTGTGTGGTTTGATTTCTTGTACTTTCTTTAGGCAGTAATCTGTTGTTCCTCGACATTTCATTTACTTGCTCTGTTATACTGACTTCGTATTTGAATAGTAAGATTATTATTTGCAACTGAAAATGTTATGTTGTTCATTCTGAAACCATATCACATTGTCTCATTCGAATATTGTTGTTCATTTATAGATTGACACTAATGTTCATTTACATATTGACACTGCTGTTCATTTACAGATTGCTATTGTTGTTCATTTAGCTACGGTTTACCTATAATTGTGATTTCTGTTCATTTGGACTATTATTCCATTACCATTGCAATTGATGTTCCCTTATAACTGTGGTTAATACTTCTTATGCTAAACTCAGATTACTAATTCCATCATTCTAGATTCATTGTGTGTTTACATTTGATTTAGTTCGCTATTCAATATTTCGTAGACTTCCTTAAGCTTGCCATTCCATCCTTGGATTTTTGTTCAATTCATTTACTATTTAAAGGTTGATGTTCAATTCCCCTCGGTCAAGATTGCTGCTTAATTCATTCCTGTAGATTAAGCTTTGTTGTTTGTTCTATTCAATAGATTAGTTGCCGTTCCCTTATGTTATTTCAAGTATTTGCTTTGGTGTGAAAAGAATGATCTACAACTGTAGCGAACATTGACTATTGTTGTCTAGTTCCCAGATTAGAGATATTCTATTTGATTGATTTTTGTTTGCATCAGTTTACAAAGGAAAGAGTTATCATTACTGCATCCTTCACTAATGATTGCTGCAGTTTCTTAAGTGAATGATCTATTTACAAAGCATTTAAGTTTCTTCCCATTACATTTAGAGTTCGTTTCCAGCATTTGTTTACTTTTGTAAAAGCACTATACTACTAGCATTACTCTTGACAAGTGACCGCCTCAGACTGACTACACTCTTGAGATAACAAATCATACTTGGATTGGTAATTAATATTGGGTAAATAAAGGTTAAAAAGACCCTTTTTATTGCTTAACAAATTCATATCACCCACTCTATTTACATCAAAAATTTTGTAAGCACTGACTCACAAGAGGCTCCAACTGTCTCCAATTAGCCAACACCAACATTCTAGAGGAGCCAACCCTATATCTGTATAGGTACCAATGTGTTACAACAAGTTATATCGGATCTGTTGTGGGGTCTTCAAAATAAGACCTCTTTCAATGTCCTTTCATTTAATTTACAATTTGTCGAGACAAGAGGCTCATTCTATAACCCAATAAGAGGGCGATGTGTAATTTCATTCATGCTCAATGTGAATTTGACATGTGTCTCTTATAGAATAAAAATAAAATATTCTTTAAATTAATAAATAATGTCATATATAATAAATAAAAACAAATATACAAAATTGGTTATGATAGGATTCTTTAATATATGTAATCTAATTTTCTTTGTCTAGTTATTTATTTTGGGACCTTTCTTGTAAAGTTTAGCCTATAATTTCACCATTTATTATATTCTAAATTATTTTTGTACTTGTTAGAGCCTAGATTTGCCTCAGGTTGAAAAGACAAGGTTCTAGGTCCACATCAAACCACGCTCAGCCTCGTAGCTAGCCCTACGAGGACAGGAGAGGGCTCTCTCCGGGTCAATCTCAGTGAAAGATGATCAATGGTGCTTGAGATGACTGAAATATAAACTAATTTTAGGCTAGGTATGAAGTGCAAAGGATTTGATTTGAGTTTTTGGGATTTGTGTTGGAATCAAGGGAAAGGAAAATTTTGGTCTCGGGGTGAGGCTTAGTCTTTGCAGAGTTCTGATTGGGGCAAGGAAGGAAATTATTTTGATGCTTTGGATTGAATGAGTGGATGGATCAGACTGGTTGAGGGGCTAAGGAGGGCAATAGGGTTTGAAGGTTCCTCCTCAAATAGATGAAAACATGTAAAATTAAACAAAATTTCAAGGCAGAGCACAACAGTCCAATGAATTCTACCTCAATCACTCATTTGTTTAATTTCAGAAGAAAAGAGAAAGGCAAACGATACATGTAAATATCAGTAAACTTACAATCACTTAGAGAAAAACACCATCAAAACACAAAGCCACATGGATCCCAACAACAGATACAAAACCCTAGTCTTTCCTTTGCCAAAATTGCAGAAATGAAATGTACAATAGAGTGCCAAGAAATCCCAAGTATCCAACCCTGAAAATGAATAAGAAATTACATAATATAGACAAGCCTAACTCCTTCCCATGCTTCTAGGGGTCGATCTCATCATTCTAGGAGCTATTTCAACCATATCTAAACAAGGAACTGAAAAAAAGGCAATTAAATAACCTGCCCCTATATGCTAGGAAACTGATTCATTTATTTAATTTTCACTTTTTATTGAATGACTCCTCTAGAACAAGTAAAAATGTGCCAATATTACATCATGGTTTTCAAACTACATCATGTAAGGTCAAATGTAACATCAAAAAGCAAAACTGGTCAAAACTGGGAAAATTTCTGAGCTAAATAGTGAAAAATAGGCAAAAAATCCTTTATGTGTCGTGCCTGATTCTCTATGCGTCGCGCCACTTTGGAGCTGATTTTGTGGCACTTCCAAAATTCCAAATTGAGCCCAAGATAGCTTGTTGGAAAGCCCTACCTTTTTAGTTTCCAACCCAAGTGGAATTTCTAAATTTGGATGTATTTTCCCCTCCAAAAGTCAAATCTCCCAAGACTGGTTAAAATGTGCCAAATGAGGGTGCCTCAAGGAAGAGTGCTGTTGCAGTCAAATTTTGAAGGTTTTCTTCAACTCCAAATTGAGCTCGTGATATCTCATTGGAAATGTATTTGTGTCGAGTTATCATTTGACTCATCAAGAAAGTCATTTGGCCAACCAAGCTAGGAGGAAGCTTGATTTTCCCAAGGTCTCTACATAGGTGCATCAATTCTCCCGAGACAACTGTATTTTAGACATTTCTCTAAAGCCATGAGACATGCATAAAAAGTGAAGGATGTTTTTCTTCCTTGGCATATTGTGGACAAAAAATTCTCTCGTTTTTCCCAAATTCATATTTTATTGCTCAGAAACATCATTGGAGTAAAACTTATCTCGATGTGTGGAACAGGGGATTTGTTGAAATGAAGCGAAATGAAGGGGATAGGGTGCTTCTAAATTCTTGAGGAAATTTTGAGAATTAGGGATGGATGTTAGAAAGTAGGGGAAAGTTGAATTTTAGATATTGAGTAAGGGGATGGGGTCCAAAAAGGGGAAACACAGCCCTAGCCTTGAAAATTATCAAGTTGTAGCAAGAAACTAGCGTTTGTGTGAAAATGAGGAATTTGGGGGATCGCAGTGATGGGAAGTGTTAAATAAGGTATATTATGGATAGGGGAAGGTGTATGAACATCATGATACAATTTTTTCTGATGATTTGACCATTCAAGAGAAATTGCCTTCAAAACCCTGGGAGTGATCCAGGTGGATCTTGGTGGCCACCTGCCAAGCCCACCTGGACCCCCACCATTGTTCTTCTCAGCATTTTCAGTTTCCT
>Ga0068628_1000636_pt1 | contig 13048 bp, 11 predicted proteins | sample InSIn2gowninarea_FD_77431 | JGI IMG/M metagenome (GOLD analysis project Ga0068628, IMG submission 77431) | Clean room microbial communities from NASA Spacecraft Assembly Facility at Jet Propulsion Laboratory, Pasadena, California, USA -... ... | reverse complement strand
TTCGGCTCTGATACCAGTTGTTAGAAAATTATATATTACGGAGCAATGGAACACATAAAATATTGCAGAAATATAAACACAGAAAACACACAAAACAAGAGAGACACAGATATACGTGGTTCAACCAGTTTGGGCTACGTCCACCCCGAACAGCCAGTCCTTCCTTTCTATTATCCAACAATATGAAGAGACACAACCTACAACAAATCCGTTGTAATATCCTCTGTTTTCTCTCACAGTCTCACCTCTCTGTTTCTCGCTCACAGAATACACATCTATTTCACAGCCTCAAATACAATACCCTCATACAAAGAGAGGGGTTGCCTTCTAGGGAAAAAACCATAAACTAAACATAAGTTCTACTGTCAGATCATTCGCCTAATGAACGGCCCAGATTGACTAGAATTTACTATACTTTTACAAGGCAATTTTATAGTTGTTTTTAGCTTCGAGGGCGCTGCCCCCGAAACCCCCCGCTAAGGGGGGGCTCCCAAAAGTCACTGCCGCCCCCCCTAGGCCCCCCTTGCAGCGAATATTTTACGGGCGGCATTGCCGCCCCCATTTTTGAACTAGGGTCCAATGTGGCCGTACTATAGAAGATAATTAGGCTCCACACCCAACAAAATTGTCCCTGATTTACCTGGTGATCTCCGTTGGGCCTTTGCTGTCGATTGTCAACCTGCTCATTTCACCTTGCAGCTTCAAGATAACTTTTGGAGGTAGATGGCTTCTATGCTTGAGATGTCTCTTTGGTATACCCAAGACCTATCTTGATTAGAGGAGAGCATTGTACTTTGATAATCTCATTTAAAGTTTCAGATCCTTTAGCAGATCTAAGATTAAGAGCTTTCATTTTCTCAATGTCCTTTCTATGTCCCACAATTTCACATTCTAACTTTTCATTATGCTTCTCCATTTCAGCGAGCTGGGATGTCAGAGTATCTATAATCATATTTTTCTCCTCTAAGCAAATTTTGAGTTTAGAAATTTCTTCATAAAGACTTTATTCATCTATAGCATCCAAGAAATCATCATCTTCAAAAGCCATCAAAAGTCTATAATCATTCATCTTCATCACTATCTTCATGTATGTAATAGCTCTTCTTACTTACATTTTGTTTCTTGTTCCATCTAACTGGTTCCTTACCTTTGTCAAGATTATCTTTATGAGGACATTTGGTAGCATAATGACTAACTCTCCCACAAGCAAAGCATTTGAAAGGCAGCTTTCCCCTAAATCTTCCAGTTCCCCATTGAAGGTTCTTGACAAAATTAGATTCTTCCTCTTCTTCTCACTCATTGTAATTTCCTTTTCATGAGGCTTTGAATGCAGCTTCTCTCCTGTCCGATGGTCCACATTTTCTCATTTCGTAAGCAGTTAGGATTCCATGCAGCTGTGACATGGTAAGGCTCTGTAGATTCTGCTTTTCTTATATGGCAGAAACTTTTGAATCAAACTTAGGAGACAAAGATCTTAGAACCTTTTCAACCAAAACAACTTCTTTTATTTCTTCACCCAAGTTTTTCATACAATTAACAATCTCATCTATATGAGGGAAATAGTTAGCCACGCTTTCATCGTTGTACATACTGAGATTTTCATACTGAATTCCAAGAGTTTGAAGTTTTTCTCATTTTACTTGATCATCTCATTCATAGCTCAGAAAAATCTTGTCCCATATTTCTTTCGCGGTTTTGAGCTGCATAACCTTAACAAATTCTGATTGAGATAGACTCCCTAATAGGGTATTGACAGCCTTTGCATTTGTTTCATACTACTTCTTACCAGCCATATCTGTAGGAGTTGCTGAAGGAAATGTGTATCCTATTTCCACAATATCCCAAACTTCTGTACCAAGAGATTGAAGATAGGCAGTGATTCTTACCTTCTAATAGATGAAGTTGCTCCCATCAAAAATTGGTGGCCTGATTGATGCTTCTCTTTTGTAGCTACTCATGATGATAGATATTCCTTCAAGCGATCAAGATTCTCCTAAAGGACCTGCTATAATTCCAATTGTTGAAAATAATACTGAGAGAGGGGGGTGAATCAGTATTATTAAGTCAAATTCTTTTCAATTTATACAAATATTTGTATATGCTACGTCAGTTAATGAATATAGCGTGTATACGCAACTCTGACTAATGAAACTCGCATATAACTTCAAGATTTATATTTTAAGTTATTCTTCAGATGTTGATCATTAATCTATGTGTCAGAACCATATAACAGTAAGCAGGAACAGAAAAGTAGATAGTCACACAAAAGAACACAAGATATAAGGTGGAAACCTAATGTGGGTGAAAACCACCTGCTGCAATATGTCTCTCTCTTCTTTCAATTAGAAACTTCTTTTTATAATGTTTCTGTACTGGTGCAGTCTTATACTAGTACGTAGGCTGCTACCTGCAGAAGGCTACAACCTTCTCTCGTTCTCCAAACTCTTCCTGGAAGAGAGATACAACCCCTTTTAGCTCTTGTACTCGCTGAGGTACTAGTATGTAGGCGCTGACCTACAGAAGGCTACAACCTTCTCTTTTCTTCCAGGGACCACGTTTCATAAATTTTTAGATTGGATCCATGAATATCAATCAAAAATCAAGTAGATCTACAACAACCAATCTCCTTTGAACAAATACTTAATCAACCAATAACTTCTCAGATTTCTGTAACCGAAAAACAGTACCAGTAACCAGACACCAATTCTGAACCCAGAACACTGCAACAATAAATAGAAGTAGCTAAAACATATTTCAAGAGATGCATGCTACTTCACCAATAAAAACCTGCGTACATACGCAGATATGTCAATACCAACCAATGTATACGCAGTATTCACTTGCTTAACCTGCATGTATACGCACCTCTCACATGTCGAACCTATGTACAGATCTATAAAAGATAATTTATCATTTTACTCAATTAGACATCAGTTATACCTAGATTATCAGATTTATAGATCTAATCATGCACCAAATATAATATATTAAAATCACACAATGCTGCTACTATTCAAGCCTTGAGATCTTGATCCATCAATAGAACTTAACCATCTTATAATGCTTAGGTTCCTCCTTGATTCAGGTCCAGCTATATCTCACTAGCCAATCACCAGTCTTCCAGATCTTGCTTCTTTTAAGATATTCAATATATAGGTCGATTCCTTTGCCAAGTGATCTCCTCCTCTTTTTATAGTCTAGGCCTTACTCAAACCATGGTCCAAAACCATAGAGATCCAATACTAGGGACCCAATACCTGGGTTTAATACTTTAAATGCAATACTGAGGATCAAAACCATACGTCCACATATGTCGGACTAAATACCATGGACCAACCATACGTTTTCCCACATATATGCACTTTTCTTTGCATGAAAGTGCGTGCATACATATAAGTGCCTTCTGAATGGTATACCCGCGTGTATATGTGATTTTGTTACGAGGAACTTGCGTATACCTCATTTACTTTCATTTTGAGAGCCTAAACTGTGATCTGCCATTTGAGTGAGTTGCCATGAAGGACAAGATCTGTGCCATAGTGTCAAAATTGTGCCATAATGCCAACATTTGTATCATTTATTTTTCTTCCTTTTCACTTCTTATTCACACACATCTCTTGTTCTTGTTTTCTTTTTTCTGCATTTAGTATTAATGATTTCTTGTTGTGGGATTGGGTTAAATGCTTGAACTAAATTATTTTTCAGCATCAAAATCATAATTTCATCATTGAAACACCTTTGGAATGTCATATTAATCATTGTGCTACTTGGTTTTGTTTGCTTATTCCCAAATCTAGATTTTTGGAAGTCTCTTGTGGAAAATAACAGTAAAGTTTTACTATTCGTGAGAGAATTCCAACAAGATTCAATCAATTTTATTACGCTTCCATTAGATTAAAAAAACATTCTAGTTAATAAAAAAATGACCCCATTTCATTTTCACTTGATTAGGTCAGGCATTTGATAGACTTACTAGCTCACTAGTTCTCGAATTTGTAGATTTTAGACTAGTAATTTTCTGTTATTTTTTAGCATGAGTTAACAGACGCCTTTTGAGTGATTCCACTTGGAATGGAGACCTAAGACATATTATTAAATAACAAAATTTATCCCATCCAGTTTTCTTTTTATTTTCTTTGTCATTCGGTGAATTATAGTTTCATGTAGTAACTCTGTTGTTTCCTCTCGTACTCTTCCAGCATGTATATACTTGCCCAAATTTCCTCAAAAAGATTGGATTTTGACCCTTAGGGTTGAATCATCACCCATATCCTCTAAATCAATGATTAGGGAAGGCTAAATACTGCTTAGGACTTGCCTCTTTACCCATGCAAAACACTTCAGCGATTTAGGTTAATGGACAAATTTATGAATTGGATAACACAATGATGATTTTCTTGATTGCCACATCCGATGAACAATGTTAATGGATATAAAATATTTGGAATGTAATGGTTGACATTTAGTTCATGATATTTACTTTATGAAATTAGAATAGGTTTGTTTCCTTGTATTTTATTTCTTGCAAGTGGTTAAGGTTTCCATTTCGAGCATTTCATTTTCTACAATTAGTTTAGGATTTGATTTTATTACATTCACTCCATTACATCATGACAATGAAGGAAGGACACATTGTATGTTGCAAATATAGTTCCCATACCTCTTAAGTTTGTACGAACCTCGGGTTGATAATTAAATTTGGTAGCCTTGGGAGTGGCAACATTCTTGTTGCAATACTGAGGCTCGTCACTTTTTGGTGTCGTTTATGGGGAGGTGTCAAAGTATACATTGTTTCCTCCCCTATCTGATTCATTTATTTTTACTTTTTGTAAAAGACAAAAACTATTTGCAATATCAATATTTCATTTCAAAAACAGAAAATTTCATTGCATTAGTGTTTTCATTCAATCATAAAAACAACAATATTCTTCAACACCAACCCAATGCCCCATTTGAGCACGTGGTGTAGTAAGAGCCACATCACCATCTAGTTTTTTAGGTATAAGAAGAAGAGATGGAAAAGAATGTAGAATAAATGGATGGAAATGATGAAAATGAAGAAGATCCTCTTAGATTTCCCATTCAAGATACTAATGGTAGTGCGCACATGAATAACATCCCTCCATCTTCCAAAATTTCATGGTCCAAGGTCAGAGGATTTGGAAACATTTCTCTTTGAATTTGAAATCCTTTGTATATCTTATGGTTACTTACTAAACACTCAAAAATTGAGATTGTTTATGGAAACATTGAAGGATAGATCTCTTAAATGGTTCATGAGTTTAGGGACTAATTCAATAAGATCAAGGAGTGAGATGCAAAAGATATTTCTAGTAAAATATAAAGATAATGATCTTAAAGAATAAATATTTAGAATGAATCAAAAAGAAGATAAGAGCCTTGAAGATGTAATAGAGAGGTTCATGTATAACGTTAAGAGGGAAAATGTACATCATTTAGGATCTGAAACACTAAAAACTCTCTTACAAAGAACAATTAGGGATGAGTGGATTAATCTCATTGATCTCATGAGTAGAGGTGATGTATACCAATTATCATTTGATAAAATTTGTGAAACATGCAAACACATATCAAGAGGAAGGGTAATAGTATGTAAATTAGCATCAAGATCAGTAAGTCAAGCTAAACATTGAAATTTGTTTGATGACTTTAAAACAAAAAGTCTTAGCAATCTAAAAAAATAAGTAGAAATGTTAAGAATGCAAGATGAAGAAAAAGAAGATGTTGATATTTGTGTTGTCCATGCTGACTCACATGATGTTAAATATTGTCTATCATTACCAAGGTTGAAGGAATTTTATCAAGAGGACAATGGAGCAAGTCAATCACCAAAGCAGCTATGTTATGTAGCTCCAAGAGGACCATGGAAGCCTACTCAACCTAGTATTATGCAATAGCCTAATTCAGAATTTTAGGGTTATGCATATCCACCTCAAAGTAATTGGAACACACCCTTTCCTTGGCAATGTTGGCCGTCTCAACCCCAAAACCAATCTTGGAAACAAGGTTGGCAAGAAAGTTATGGGAGCCATCCACAATATCCTCAATATTTTCCTCAATATCCTACATACTCAACTCCATGTTATCCCTACCATTCACATCCACCACAACCACAACCCCAACCACATCCATCTCAAATATCCATTCCCACTCAATTATCTATACCACTATTTCCAAACTCACACAATGAAGTAGCTCAGTTCGCTTACAATGTTGAGGTAAAACACTTCCAAAAATCTCCTCTTGATCTAAATGGGATTCATATTAGCTCAGGAATAGTATCACAAAAACATACTCTCTTGATATCATTGAAGGATAACATGCAGAAAAAGAATATTCAAATGAGAAGACCAAAGAATCATGGGCTGCACTTGACGAAGAGAAAACATCATATTCAAAGATTGGGAAAGTTCCCTCATGTTTACCATCAAATCCTCTATGTGTTCAAGAGAAGAACCAACAAAAAGAAGAAGATCTAAATTTCATTGAATAAGAAGACATCTGGGATTATCCAAATCAACAAGTGGACTAGGAGTGACACAAATATATTGAAATATGGTTTGAGCAAACTGTCCAGTTGCAGCAACACACTCTTCTTCAACAATTTCTAATCTCATCTCAGTTAAAGAATTTGGTCTTTTACATCTAGGTACATGTCAGAATACATTTCAAGCCTACACACCAGTTTATCTATCATCTTGATGTGCACTTGGCTCCATTGGAAGTATTCTTGCACTTGAAAATGATTTTGTTTTTTCAAGTAGAGTGGGATAGGAAAAGAAATAAAAATAAGAAAAATAAGAGAAAAAACTAAAAATCTCAAGTCAAAACCTCCTTTCAGGCACTTGAGATTGGCTCATGCATTGAAAACCTCCATGAGGCAGTCAATAGGTTGGAAAAAAAGAAAAAGAAAAAAGAGAAAAAAAAGATCTTGGGTGGAAACCTCCTTTGAGGCACCTAGGCAGACCTACGAGTTGAAAACCTCATTGAGGCAGCTAATAGGCCTAAAAGAAAAAAAAGGAAAAAAAAATCTTTTCTCCATGTATCTCTCTAATGAATTCAGGTGCTCTCCAACATCTGCAAGAAACAAAAACAGGTTGGCACCAAAAAAAGAAAAAAATGGTCAAAATTCTAGTCAAAGGAAGTCAAACTTGGACTTTCTCCTCCTATTATTAGATGCTCCAAAAGGAATAAGGCCATGCCAATCCATCACCCTCATATGTTTCCACCATCCACCCATCATTCCCAGGCTTTTCCCATTCATTTTCCTTGTTGTCCTAAAATACTACAAGAAGGATCTGTTTTACTACAGGAAATAGAAATAGATTTATTTTTGTCATATCCTAAAAACCATGCATAAATTTGCCAATTTCTTCTAGGTGGACATGCATATGGATGATGATAACATGCTCAAGAGATTTCAACAAATTCCAATGCATAGTTTTCAAGAAATCTGCCTCCATCGCCTACCACCATTTTTAAATTTTCTTGATATTCATGCATCCATTTAAAAATTTGTTTCATGGGGAGATGCATATGGATGATGGTAATAGTACCAAGCAATTGCAGAAAATTTCAGTTGATGGTTTCCAAGAAGTCGACCTCCATCAACTTCAAGCATATTTATTTTTTCTCGAGATTCGTGCATCCATTGGCGAAACTCTTTTTATGGGGAGGTGCATAAGGACAATTACAATGTGCTAAAAGAATTCCAGGTCAATCCATCTCTACCATTTGGGAGATATGGACAAAACAAGGTTTCTAGAGGGTTTCCTATAGTATTACAAGAGTCCTAGTTTACTACACGAAACATGATGAAAGCTATAGGAAGGTACAAATGGTGAAATAAAGTATGACAAAGGTGTCTAATGCAAGGAAAATTTTAAGGATGGAAAATTTTCTTGAATTTTAAAACATTAGCAAATCTCACTAATCCCTACTATGCAAACTATAAAATTTTTATTGATATATTTGTAAAATTATTCAAATTTATAATGATTTTATATATAGTCTCTATATAATTTTGGTGATTTTTAAGGTAAAATAATTTTATATTCTAAAATTTGGGCAAATCATCTTTTATAAAAATTGGAAATTGGTGAATCTTTTTGGTGGAAAAATGATTGAAAATTAGCCCACTGGGCAAATATTAGCCCTAAAATTTTTTCCATGGTGTAATGGTGGAATAAGGTGTAGGAAAGGTGAACATCACCCATGGCCAAGCCCAACACTCCAGGAAGGTTGGATTTGACTAAGATATCTTTCTAATGGTAACTGGAAGACAAAGGTTTAGAATCACCAAGTTATGAAGACCTATGAAGAAGAAAACAAAGGAAATTATCACCTCCAGAGGACCGTGGATTGATCATCAACTCAGGAGTAGCATGGATGTCTCTCCAACAACTATCAGGTAGGTACATGTATGCAATATTCTTGACCTCTTCTCTTGAGCATATTATAGTTATAAAGTTGATGTCAATGCAAGAAAGATGAGGTTTTATAAGCTAAGGATGGGTCAGCAGTCTTGGTCACCTTCAAATAGTTAATTGCATCTCACTCCTTCACTCATGCAATGTGGAAAAGCCAAATTAGGAAGGGTGATGATTTCGAGGAATGGGGACAATAGTTAAAAGAAGGAATTTTTGCAAAGGCCAAGTCACCACAACACTCCAAGACCACCATCCACTTCATATCCACTATCTATCCATCATTCATCCATCATGTTTCATAAAAAAATAATTAATATTTTTCAAGAAAAAACCCTACATTTTGTCTCACCTTGAAAATTTCTTGAAAAACACATAGAGCACATACTCTCCATTTTCACAAATCTACACTACTCCCTCCAAGCCCTAGCATCATCCTACAAACCCTCTACATTATTTCTCATCACTCTCTTATAGTTAGAAGAGCCTAAAAGAGAACAAATGACTACTCCAATAAGGCAAAATGTTGCTACATGAAGGAAGAAAGGAAAAAATTGTGCTAAAACCAAAATGGAAGTGCCTAAGAGAGACCTAATAAAAGCAGAGAACTTCAAGGCCATTAGGAAATCATCTAGGCCAAAAAATAGAAGAAGAAGGAAATAAAAGGAAAGAAGGCATTGCCATCAAAATAGAACTCAAACTACAGTGATGAAAAGAGGATTTCCAAGAGGTCTTTAATCTCTTTGTAACTTTTGTCTGAGGCCTAAAAGATGTTATAGAAATGGGAGAAAGGCATGGAAGTCAAGTTGAGGGCCTACCCTAGGCTCAGACTATCATTTTTACTCAAAATAGGTTTAAACAGGGTTTCATGTAGTACTATAGGAATTGCTACAGGGTTTCCTGTAGTACTACAGGAATAGTATAGGGTTTCTTGTAGCTAGTACAAGAATTATTACAAGATGACTGAGTTCCCATGCAAAGGTGTTTTGAAGGTTTCAGAAGGTGTCGAAATGGTGGAAAAATGTAGCGAAATCTTGGAAAAGTAAGTGGAAGACCTTTCCAAACTGAAAAATATTCAAGAACCTATCTTGAATAAGGGGAAGAAGGCAGGCTAATGGTCTCAAGAAACACTGTGATTTTTTCTATGCACAAACAATTTTGGAAAAATGAGTGAAAATGGAATCAACGTTTCAAGGGAGAGGATATGAATGAAATGGATCAACAAGCCAACAGAGTTCACTTGTAAAGAGGAAAGTTATGTTTTTTTCTTTTGCTTGAAAGATTGTTAGAAAACCATGAAAAGAACAACTACATTTTTGTGTTTTTCCTTGAAGAACTTACAACCAAGATTGTTAACAGAAGGACTCATGAATGCACAAGAGAGAGGCCACAAGGGTCATGAATGAGGCATAATGAGGTCACTAAGTTTCTCGGAGGATGCACAACACTTTCAGTACAAGGGTATGATGGACCTCTAAATTAGAAATAAATTAAGGCCCATGCCTCTAAATTAGACATAAATCATGCCACATCTAACCATCCTTCTACAAATTAAACCTTTCTTTTCGCATTCGATAATGTATTTTTCATTTTAATATGTTCATTAGGAAGGTTTATGGATAATTTCATATTTTTGCCTAATATTATTTATTTTTGTGGAATATTGTGAGAATATTAGGTAGATTATGAATACTTGGAGGAGGAGATAATCTAGGGACCTACTCCCTACTATAGGAGGATCAATATTAAATAATAAATAAACAAGATATTATGTAATTATGGAACAGATTGTGTAGCTCCAACGATTAAGAAAATCTAGGAATGTGTTCCCTGTAATGTAATGTAGATTCCTCGTATTAGGAACCAAATCTACTAATCAAGGTGTTTTGGTGGGGAAAGCTTCCTCCTTTCATGGGGAATGATTCCTAGTCATTTTGTATAACTACTAAGTCAATTTTTCTTCTAGGGGTGGATTTTTATTAGTCTTCTTGTGGAGAGAACTCATATTTTTTCACCACCACTTTCATTTCTTGCAGGGATGTAAATGTATTGATGGAAATAATGAAGATTGGTGCTATGTTCAGCTTTTAAATCTTGGTCTTCTTCATAGGACTCTGATTTTTCTTGGGCTTGGCCATCCGAATAGCCTCAAAGCCCTTTCGTATCATTTACTTTCCTTCCTTTTCACTTCTTATTCACATACATCTCTCATTCTTGTTTTCTTTTTTTGCATTTTGTATTAATGATTTCTCATTGTAGGATTGGGTTAAATGGCCTAAGTAAGTTATTTTGCAGGATCACAAGAATCATTTTATAATTGGAATAGCTTTGTAAGGTTATAGTAATCATTGATCTACTTGGATTAGTTTGTTTATTCCCAAATCTAGATTTTTGGAAGTCCCTTGTGGAAAATAACAGTAAATTTATTTTATTTTTAGAGCATGCCAACGAGATTCAATCAAGGTTATTCCACTTCAAGTAGATCAAAAAATAATTATAGTTAATAAAAAAACTACCCCATTTCATTTTCACTTTATTAGGTTAGGTGTTTGATAGATTTACTAGGTCACTGGTTCTCGAATTTCCAGATTTTAGACTAGTTATTTTTTGCTAGTTTCTAGCATCAATTAATAGAGGTATTCTTGAGCGATTCCACTTGGAATGGATACCTAAGACATCCTAGTTAGTAAAAAAAAAAGTTCCCATCCAATTTGGATTTGATTTTCTTGGTCATTCGATGAATTATAATTTCTGTACTACTCTTCCAACATGTATATACTTGCCCAGATTTGCTCAAAGAGATTAGTTTTTGTCTCTTAGGGTTGAATCATGACTCCTAGCCTCTAAATAAATGATTGGGGAAGACTAAAGACCACTTAGGATTTGCCACTTTTCCCATGCAAAACATTTCAGTGATTTGGGTTAATGGAAAAATTTATGAATTGGATAACACAATGATGATTTTCTTGATTGCCACATTCAATGAACTTTGTTAATGGATCTAAACCATTTGACATGTAATGGATGAAATTTAGTTCATGATATTTAATTTATACAAATAGAATAGGTTTCTTTCCTTTTATTTTCATTCATGCAATAGATTAAGGTTTTCATTTCGAGCATTTCATTTTTTGCAATTAGTTTAGGATTTTATTTTATTACATTCACTCCATTACATCATGACAATGAAGGAAGGACACATTGTATGTTGCACATATAGTGTCAATAGCTCTTATGTTTGTACAAACCCCAGGTTGATAATTAAATTTGGTATCCTTGGGAGTTGCAGCATTCTTGTTGCAATACTGAGGCTCATTAGTTAGGATTCATTTGTGTTGTGTTGAAGAGCTTGGATGACTTTCTCCAATAAAATCCAAACCCCACTACTAGAAAGGAACCTCCACTGAGATAGGCCTGAGGGGTAGAAGTAGGAGTTTTCTCTTGCTTTCAAAAATTTGACATTAATGACAAGTTTAAACTTTTTTATGAACATCTGCAAACAAGGTAGGCTAGTAAAAACCCACTATCAGGATTTTGTTAGCAATGGCTTCCTAGTATAAATGTCCTCCATAGTCACCTTGATAAAATTCCTCCATGAATTTATATGTTTTATCCTTCAATAAACAATTCAACAAAATATCTGCAATGTCCTTCAAATATAAAACTTGATTCCAAATGCATAACTTTATAGATTTTAGTTTAAGGAATCTAGCCTTGGTTTTGGTCAAACCAGCAGGAGCTTGTAAATTCTACAAAACATACATAATATCTTCATACCAGGGGGAAGTAAGAAAATTTTCTAATACATGTCGAGTCACCATATCTTATTTTTCATCTAGAGAAGCTACAAAATTTATGTCTAGTGCAAGAAAATTTGACTTAGCCATCAATTTGGCAAGTCCTTGAAATTTGATAAGTTTAGTAGGCTTTATCTCATTGTCATATTATAAAATCACAAAAATCCATTTTCTTCTTTTCTGATTTGGATCAGTATGAGTAAGGATATATTTTACCACTGCACTTGGAACAAAAGAAATTATGTGGGAATGTAGAATACACACTTTGAAGTCCATCAAAGATTTTACTAAAGAAAAAGATTGTTTTCCCATGATATTGTACTTCAAGGAGGCATCTCTTAAAGCTTTGCTGAAGAATGTTATAGGTTGTTCATGTCCCTCCTTGTTTTTCTATGGCAATACTGCTACAATGGAGGCCCCCAATATGTAAAAAATTGAAATGGATCTTGGGGGAGAGGCCCCCAAGATCTGAAAAATTAAAATGGTAGAAGAAAAAGAGGAGAATGCCCAATAAACAAAACTACAAAGAGATTTTTTATTAAAACAAAGAATAATTGTAAAAGCTACATTATGGTGGACAATTTGTCCTTTTACAAAATGCGACTTGTTACTTATAGTATTTTTCAGTTACAATACCATGGGTCAATTCCATGGGTGAATGAATACCATGGGTGGATGTCACAATACCATGGGAAAATACCATGGGTGAATGAATACCATGGGTGGATGTCAGTTACAATACCATCGGTGGATGCCACTTACAATACCTTGGGTAAATTGCATGGGTGGATGAATAACATGGGT
>Ga0068628_1000633_pt1 | contig 13054 bp, 7 predicted proteins | sample InSIn2gowninarea_FD_77431 | JGI IMG/M metagenome (GOLD analysis project Ga0068628, IMG submission 77431) | Clean room microbial communities from NASA Spacecraft Assembly Facility at Jet Propulsion Laboratory, Pasadena, California, USA -... ... | reverse complement strand
CTTTCACATTCCAAAACCTAACCCTAGAAGATGAAACGCCAAATTGTGGGCCCCGTTTTGGGGTGAGTTGGACAGCCAACTTCCCGGGGTCACGAATTGGTCGTATTATCTCCGTTTGACGCACATGATAGCCCATTGGAAAGGTCTCTCCAAGGACTACGACGGAAAAGATGATTTTTATCAGAAAAATCGCTGGCTATGGATTTCCCAAAAAACGTCGTTTAGGGCCTCAAAACGGCTCTGGAAGTTTAGGACCCAAAAAACTGCTAAAAAATAGTAAACTGCGCTATAATTAAGGAAAGTGAAAAAATGAAAGAGACAGTGGTGGGGGTACAAATGGGATAGGTGGGTGGCCACCAACATCCACCTGGATCATTCCTAAGTATATTTTTTAATTTCTATTTTCCAATTCAATTCTAAGGATTAAAATATGCCAAACCATGCAGTGTAATCTACGCACCATTCCCCTGAAAAACTATTGAAATGTAATTTATGCACAATTTCCTTTCCAGTTGTGAAAATCATAATTCTAACTATGAAAATGTGATCTATACAAAATAATTCTTCAAAACAAGCACAAGAGGATTCCACTGGAATCAAACATAATTTCATCTTTCATGAATAGATGACTAACACTGGAATTAGGTGAAAATTCCAAAAATAAAAATAAAAATGTCACCCAAAGGTGATTAACACTCACACATAATTCAGGCACCCCCACCCAACACTATTTTACAAAAACGAAAGAAAAAATATGCAATTTCACATAAAACAACCTAGATGCAAATGCAAGATTTGTTTCTTTTCATGACATTTAATTTTAAACATGAAGAAAACTAAGATTCAAAGTCTAATCAGTGATTCAAATGCACTTTTCAGAATGAGGAATAGAACAACAATTCATCCAAGTGATAAATGATAAAATGAAATAAGTTTTCAATTAACCTAATGATAAGAACAATGAAAAATAAAAACCAATTCTTACCAAGGAAATCAAACACACATGCAAACCAAATGGGGGGTTTAGAGAGACCACAAGACACTCAATACTAATGGAAAATCAACTACAAGTAGGCCAAGCAAAGAGAGGCTCAAAAACTAAGGAAAAAATTGTGCAAAAATAGGGACCAAGGCTGGTGCATAAGAGGCACCAGTGTGTTCCAATGCTAGTATAGAGTGGGCCTAGGTGAGGTGCAACACTCTATCATAGGCAATGGGTGAGTGTTACACCTAGGAAAGAGTATTCTAGAATTATTTTTTGTTAAAAAGGCTCATTGAAATCACTTCCTAGGTCTGTTCTTTGTTGGATGATACAACAAAGGTATGTTAAGGAGGTAATTGAAAATAATGGACAAGGAAACCACCAAGGGAACACACCTCTCCCCAATATGGTCACCAATTTTTTATATGAGATTTATGATTGTGGATAAAAGTATCTCCCCTAGGTCAATGGCTAACCTAGTGGTAAGCCTTGGTATTGCAACAAGAGTGCTGCAACTCCTAGAGGATCCTTAACTTTACTTATTAACCATGGGTTTGTACAAACTTTGAGGTGACAGTGCTTTATACACAGTAGATAGAATTCTACTAATTCCACCCTCAACAAGGTCACTTAATCATTAGGGCTCCAAGACTATTCTTCTACTGAACAAGGGAAGATTAAATATTGAATGTAGGATTCAAAAGATAGTTCTAGTGCAGAAGAAACAAAGGTTGTTCAACTTTAACTTGTAAATGTTGGAATCCTGTAAATGCTAGTGAATCAATCTATGAGAGAACACAATAATTATGCTAACTACAGAAGGGAAAACTGCACTAATTTAAATCAAACATATAGCTATCAAATTCACTTGAGAATAGAAGATTATTCTACCAACTCAGAATTCAATAATTTATGCATCATTTATCTATTTCACACTTGCAAATTAAGTAATGTCCTAATTGCCAAATTTGTAATGAAGGAACTAATGATATTTTCTTCTTGCAGTAAGGAAAAGGAATGGAGGGAATGGCCTAGGTGGTACTTCTGATCATGGAGTCAAAGATGGGGGGATACCCTACTCTTATACTAAGCTACCCTGGCATTGCAAGTCATAATAGGGGCAAAATAGGCTACTTCAGGTGTGCTACAGAAAGCTACTATAGGATTCCTATACTGCTACAAGAAGTGTTGAGATGTTGTAGGAAGTTTTCTGAGAGGGTTTGGAGGGTAATGATGGGATAAAGTGATGGAAAGATAAACGAAGGTTTCGGGAAATTTATGGAAGGTCACCAACACCCCTAGCCAAACGTAACTCTTGAGGAAGGCCATCTTTGGGCTGAGGGTTGCTCATGGTGACCTAAAAACACAGATCATGAACATTTGTTGGCATTCATCAAAAGGGAGTGGAGAAGTCCTAGATGGAGGTGGTGAAGAGACACCTTACCTACATATCTAATGTCCTACAACATCACATGTACCTGTTCTTCTTTTCATTTGCAGATTATTACAATCGATAGGGGAAAATATGAGTCGAATTTGGAAAACTATCTACCTAATGCTAAGAACTTGATCTATGTAATGAATTAACTTCTAAGCTACAACAATCATATGTGAAGAAATATAACAAATGCATATTTTTTCCAATAAACACATAATATTTTTTGGTTGTGATGGTGGAGTCCTCTAATCATGCTCCCATGAGAAAGATGAGACAAAGGCCACAGTCACGAACTTTTTGAGGAACTATACCCTACTAAAATGTAGCAACTAGTCAAACATTTTAGCTAAAAGATGTTGGAAATAATACTGAGAGGGGGGGGTGAATCAGTATTATAAAATTATTTTCAATTTATACAAGGATTTGCAAATCTGACTATTGAGACTTGCATATGCCTTCCAGAATTATAATTTAATTTATTCTTCAGATGTTGATCATTAATCTGTGTGTCAGAACCATATAAAAGTAAGCAGGAACAGAAAAGTAGAACAGACAGTCACACAAAAGGAACACAATATATAAGGTGGAAACCCAATGTGGGTGAAAACCACCTGCTGCAATATGTCTCTATTTTCTTTCAATTAGAAACTTCTTTTTACAATGATTCTGTACTGGTGCAGTCTTATACCAGCATGCAGGCTTCAACTTGTAGAAGGCTACAACCTTCTCTCGTTCTCTAGACTCTTCTGGAAGGGAGCTACAACCCCCTTAGTTCTTGTACTAGCTGAGGTACTAGTACGTAGATGCTGACCTACAGAAGACTTATCTTTTCTTCTAGGGACCACGTTTCATAAATTTTCAAACTGGATCCATGAATATCAATCAAACATCAAATAGATCTGCAATCAACCAACTTCCTTATGCAAATACTGAATCAATAACTTTTCAGAACATAGTACCAGTAACCAGACACCAATTCAGAACCTTGAACATTGTAGTAATAGACAAAAGTAGCTAAAACATATTTCAAGGGAAAGTCCGCAACTTCACCAGTAGGAACTTGCATACGTCTACGCCTTTTCTGTGGCCAACCTATGGGTATCCGCACCTTCACTCTGTCGGTCCTGCGGACTTCGTACTTGCACTATGTAAAACCTACGGATATCTTGTTATAGACATTTTTGGGCACTGCAACCCCAATCATATATGTCCATAAACCAAGGGCTCCTAAGTTCCTAAAAGTGTTGTTCCATCCCCTAAAAGAACAAGGTCAGCTAATTACATCATCTCCCAGAAGTTCTCCATGAAAAACTACTCAGAACTGGTCAAAACTAGACCATCTCATCTACTCCATGGTCAAAGTGTGATGCATCCCACCTAATGCACATAGGAGGTGCGATGCATACTGGAAATCCCTTCTATGGGGTGCGATGGGAAAGAGTGGAGAAATGGCAGAGGCAGTATGCGAGGTGGATGATCATGGAATCTTCCCGAAACTTCTCTTGTGACACTTGCCTCTCTGAATTTGCCCAGGGATGAGTAAGAGATCATCATTCTCCAAGTGGAATCAAGAACTATCAAAGAGAGGACACTAGTCAGATCCCAAAAGTTGACTCACCCCCCCTGCAAACATCTCTATATGGATCCCTCATCCCAGAGATCCAAAGGTTGGAATTTTGTATCTTGTAAGGAAGTGTTGTTGGTTTCTTGTTGTAACATCATAGTGTTGGGTGATCTAAGCTTTTCATGAGGTGAATAAGAGCTTCTTGATGAGAGGATGACACTGGGTCAGAACAATTGGTTGTAATCCTCTTTGCTATTCTTGATATTAATAAAGCTATTCAAGTTTTCCTCCACATTTTTGTATGTTTGATGATATATGCTTTTGTGTGGTCAATATATATCTAGTCCTATATTTTTTATGATTGTAGATCTCTGTTCTTCGATAGTATTATGCTGCTTTCATTCCACAGGTGATCTTTGAAGCTGTGTTGACGAGAGAGGAGTGGCAAGGATCTGTCAGAAGAAGGGAGAGGAACCGAGCAAGGAACCAAGCGCAAGTATGAGGTTGGTGTCCTTCATTCCCCTCCTATCTACTTCTCATAAAGGAAAGCAAAAGTAGTTTTAGTTTGTTTGTTTCTAAGATAGCTACTAGTCTTAGTGGGACTAGCAGCTCCGAGTGGACACTAGATTTCCCGATAACAAAATGGCGACTCCATTGGGGAGCGAATAGCTTGTTTACTTTTCTATATTTGTTCATTTTATAAACTTACAGACAGAGCCTGAAGTCAAGCCAGCTAGCCTTCGAACTACATTTGATATGCAAGTGCAAAGCAGATCAATGCTGCTTCACTCTATCTCCAAGTTTTGTTTATAAAATGAATAATTGATCTGTAAACATCCTAATTGCCCTTATGGTGCCTATATTAACCTCCTTAGATCTACCCCTGTGATTTATTTACTGATTATCACTTGCTCGGCCTAAATCCCTAAATTGTGCTACAAACTGTGATCAAGAACTGGAACAAAAGTCTCGCACTGTACCATCGCACCCTCTCTTCAAGGATATTAGTATGCATCGCACTTCCCATGTGCAGTAGGTGGGATGCATACTGGAATCCCTGTGTAACAGGTGCGATGGTAAGAGAAGGCTAATTTTTCCTCCAGACTTTAGTTTTTCTTCACTCTTTTCAGCTCTATACAGGAGTTTTGCTATCTATAATTAGTATATATCTATGTAAACCTCCTTCCTTTCCATTATTCTGCCTCCATTGTGCAAAGAAATGTAATTTTTTTTTATGTATTATGAGCCATTTTCAGTTCTCTTTTACAAAGAAGTAGCGTAACTGAACTATTGTTTCTTGATTTGGAAGTGTCGCAAGTGTCATTTTCAGTCATAGAAGAGAATCCGATTGTTCTTGATAGTCGATTACAATGTTACTCTTGTATTTGATTTGAATTAGTAGTTTTTCAAGTGTCGAAAGCAAGTTTTCAATTCCAAATCGCAAAGTGTCGTAATTGTATTCATTTTCTCTTGAAAAGAAGCTTGTTACTAATGTCGCTTTGAAAAATAATTCAGATTTGCGCTTAGCTTTCTTCTTATCATTCACACATTAAGAACGTTGAAAACAAATACATGCATGTGCATTTGCATTTAGACTGTTTTTTGGTTTGATTTAGGACAGTGCATATAGCGTGTGCTCTCTGCTCTATGTAGCTAGGATTTTCATTGCAAAAAGAAGATTAAATGATTGTTTATCATCTTAGACTGCATTTTAGGAATTGTATATCTACATCATGCGGTGAACCTGAAAGGAAAATTTCTTAAGCAAGATCAACTGTAAAATAAATTTAATGAATCTAAAAATGCTTTGGAACCTAATGCACAACATTTAGAAGTCTAGGCTAGAGACGTATTCCGGTGTCGTAAAGCTTGGTAACTGTTGTTTTCATTGCTGTTTGGGTGATTCCTCCACTTTGAGACTACAAGTGCCAGTACGGAATTATGCTCCCACGTACCATCAAGTATATATTGGGAGACCACAATAAGCTATATCCTTTATCCATAGGAAGCCGTGTCTACCACCCTATCGATCACAATGCACTAAACACAGCATTCAGAAAGATTGACTGCCGTACCGTAAAAAGTATTCTGCAGTTTTGTGATTGGTTTGGTAATCCCTCTGTCTAGAATTCCAGAGTAGTCTCTTTCATTCCTTTTTAGACTCCTTAAAGGAAAAGGCCCATCTATGAACTTGTCACTTAAAGCTCATTAAAAATCTAAGGCGACTAGAGTCATCTTTTGTTTTTTCTCAACTCTTAAAAATTGAAAAAACAAGTTCTATCAAAGCGTCTAAAATTTATTTTAATCAGAATAATATCACCATTCCCGTGTTGGTCTTAGGTTGATAAAAATGGAGTCAACCAACCAAGGAGTTCCCCTTGGGGGAAATCCTAGTCCTTTCTCCTCTTGGGGAGATGTTGGTGCACCTCATATGGCCACATTGTCACTTCCAGGATTGACGATTGGCTTGCTCGTATGGCTCTTCTCAACCTCTATCGTTCAGAACACCGTGATTCCTAAATAATCAAATCAATAACTAGATGATACTAAAGTTACCCCCGAACCTTCTACTTCATTTGATTCTCCCTCTTCTCCTTCCTCTTCGCTTGATAAAGTCGATAAGGCCCAAAACCAAGTAATTAAGAAGAAGAAGGAGAAGAAGAAGAAAGAGAAGAAGAAGGAGCCAAAGGCGAAAAGGGGAAACCATGCGTCGTCTAGTGAAAATCCACACACTGCACCGTCCAGGCCTAAATCACCATGTGTCATTGGCAAAGGAGATCACTATCATTGAGATTGTCCTTCCATCCCTTGGATCTTAAGGGACTGGTCTCCTCGTTTGCACAATCCGGTGTCAAAAACCCCTGATGATCATGTTGAAAGTACACCATCAACTAGTGAAAGCAAAGTGTCGGGATAGAAAAGGAAAAGTAAATTCCCTTGTAAACTGTGTGAACGTGATCACACTATCCACCATTGTCCCTTCCTAGACGAGGCTAAAAGAGTTTTGGACGACTGTCTGGTTTCACCATTACGGCTTCCTCCTAGATATAAGGAACTCTTGCCAAGTCCATCACTAGTTGAAAATCTGGCTGACACGCCATTGTGGTCAGCAAAAGCATCTATCATTGAAGATGAACCCTCTGAATCCATACCAGATGAAGTCAAAAGGTCGAGACGGCACTTGACTCGGTCTTGCCTTCAGAAAGTCCATCCTCAGATGATATAATCACAGAGGAGAATAAGAATGACACCATTCAAATTCTTTTCATAAACACAGACTCCAACGAACATGGGGGAAATCTACCCGTTCCTTTACCGCAAGAATGAAGTTCATTAGAGTCATATCCAGTTGTCTATTCGGTCCCACCTCCAAGCAACCTAGTGGTTTCCTTCAATTGGAATCTACTAGGTAGACCCCGTTTACCAACTAGTGTACCATTTCGAATCATTGTACAAATATACAGAATGGTCACGACCGGTACCATCATAGATGAAGGGGCTTCTGTGAGTATCCTTTCCTCAATTTCATGGGAAGCGCTTGGTTCGCCATCGCTTCTGCCTGAGATGAGAAATCTGACAGGCTTCGACAAAGGAACCAGTCGACCATTAGCGATCCTTCCCAATGTGCCCATAATTTTGAGAAGGAAAATCGTTTACATGAACGTAATGGTAGTCTGAGGACCTCTAGATTATAATATACTCCTTGGACGCAGCTATATTTATAGCATGGGAGCCTTTGTCTCCTCGCTCTTTAGAGTAATGTGTTTTCCGCATGAAGGAAGAGTGGTCAAGCTCATAGACCAGCTTTCATTCCTTGGCTCACGCATAGCTAATAGTCAGATACCATCCTTGAATGGTCATTTCATGTAAGGAATGTCTCATCAGTCCTTAGTTCGTCCACCTGATGAGCGTGAGTGATTCGGGAGGACATGACTGAAACCTAGGGGGCATGCGCCCTGGTTTGCTTCTCAGGAAAACTCCAGGTATAGAGTAGGCTTCGGCGAAGGATATCTAACTGGTCCGACCCCCCTTCTGTTTAGGAAGATGGAGTTAGATCAGATAAGATACCTCCATTAGAAGGTAGGCCTTTCCCAATAGAACAACTCTTTGTCTGCAAATTGAAGAGTAACCTGAAAAAGGTAGGCTTTTCTGGATAGAACAAATGTTTTGTCTGAAAATTGAAGGGTAATCTGGAAACTCTACCTCGCTATACCTGAGGGCATGCAACCCTTTTGCATACAAGTGAAAAGCGACCAGCGTAACACTAACCTCATACATTCGCTAACTATAACTGCTTAAGTTAGGTGAGTGGTCAAACTGACCATTCGTTTCGCAGGGGGCCTTTTGTTCCAAAAGGTGCCGGCGAAGTAAAGGAAAGAGTTTCCTACCTAACCTTAGTGGTTAGCTAACCCCATAAATAGTAGTTAGTCACCCCTAGCTCGCATGTGAGAGGCAGCGGGGAAAAGATTTGTAAGGTGCAAGCTCCATAAAAAATGGCATCTTAGATGAGACATCCTTATTAAATGACTGGATCGAGCAGTTTTTATGTGGAGTCCAAGCTCATTAAAAATTAGACATAAGCAGTGAGCAAATGTTTCCCACAGAGTTTAAGCTCATTCATTAAAAAATGAACCAATTTCGGGTAAACAACCATCGTGAATGCATTATCATCAAAACTTTGAACCTTGGTTGTGTTCTCATCATCACCTCCACTCTGTTTTGGCCGATCATTCACATCCATTTGATTGTTTACCCTTTTTGAGTAATAGTTGTGAAGAGTGATCCTGTTAGCCATTCTTGTGGCACTGCCGTGATTGGAAAATTCCAAACCTTACCTGGAATCAACTGCTACCCGAACGTTCCTCGAAAAACAAGTCTCCTTTAAGCTCTTTTCATATGACTCATAAAATATGACAATATTTCTAAGCAATTGGCCTCTCCAGCTTGTTAAAGTGACGGGAAGTGCTATCCCTCCTCTAGATTTTAATCTTTTTGGACCTGAAGGATTATTACACAAAAACATCGAGTGCTTGTTTTGTTCGGCTCGTTAAATTACTGAAAATTCATCCCTTTCATATTATTTTATACTTTTTCAAAACTAAGGGATTATATGATGAAAAAGGATTATTGGAGTTTTCTTTACATCCCTTTCAAACTCTCTAAAATTGAAAAGTATCAATTTATCTTTGTCGTTAAACTCGTTAAAACCAAATAGCGGTAAACTTGTCCATATAGACAAGACCGAGTTTCACTATCGCTAGGCTCATTAAAACATAGCGATGGGTTTGCCCGAAGGGAAAATTATAGAACAAGCATATGTTATCCTCCTCAAGCTTGAAAAAAATAAAGAGGTACTGGTAAGCAATGACTGGGGAAAAATTGGGAAGAAAACTTGAAGAAACTTTATTGGTAGCAAGTCGCTCTTGAACATAACACTTTCACTCCGCATCCGAGTCGGGTTGGGTTGTTCCGTTCACTGGTCATATCACCATTGGCCCATCACACCATCCACATTTGGGGTTAACACTACAAATCCATCATGTCAGTGTCGCTGGTATGTTCAAGAGAAGTCGCTCAGAGAAATCACTTGTGTCCCATCCACTATAATACATTCACACTCCATTCTTTCATGACCGCCACCCTGAACCTTATATCATCAAATCGTTTTCACCTCCATTAAAATAATTTGCTTAGTTCCATGTCATAGATGTGGGATTCATTAAGGCCCTCCTAAGATGGATCGCTTCTTGTCGACATCAGCTCATTACCCAGGAAGTCAATCTAGGAACAACCCTTTCAGTACTTTGAAGCTTGCATGCCTCATTGCCAAGTTTCTCACTTCCGGCGACAGGTTTACATCAATGGCCTTCGACCGAAAGATTTTTCGTGGTGTTCGACATCAAGTCCCTTTTTCACACCACGTGAATTGTACTATAGTACCTTGAGGGTCATCATCATTATCGATGATTCCTCTTGCACCTGTTAATAGCTTACATCATTGGCTGGTAATCAGGTGATGTCTTTCCATGTTCGACTCCAGAACATCTCTCACATGGATTGACTTGTACTTTGGGTGAAGATCGAATGAGATTGAAGACCCCAGATCTAGTTTCATCCATCTAGGCTGCAATATATATTCAGGAAAATAAAGACATCAAATGTACATCATTGTTGCACAGATAATCATCCAAACTAAGGGATGATGGCTCTACCAGAATCATCAGTCTGCACACAGACGATTGTCTGTCCTATGTACATGAAAATGAATTTATAAAGTTGAGCATGGGAATGCCCGACTCATCCAGATCATGAAAATATTAAGAAGATAATGTATTGTATTATATCTTATTACAGGTCACCTTCTAGCTTGAAAAAACTTCGGATCCTCATGATAAAGCATTTCACCCGACATCAAAAGATTAACGTCCTCATGCTTTAGGGGGCAACTCTTATAGAAATTTTTTGGCACTGCAACCCCAATCATATATGTCCATAAACCAAGGGCTCCTAACTCCCTAAAAGTGTTGTTCCATCACCTAAAAGAACAAGGTCAGCTGATTACATCATCTCCCAAAAGTTCTCCATGAAAAACTACTCAGAACTGGTCAAAACTAGACCAGCTCACCTGCTCCATGGTCAAAGTGCGATGCATCCCACCTAATGCACACAGGAGGTGCGATTCATACTGAAAATCCATTCTATGGGGTGCGATGGGTGAGAGTGGACAAATGGCAGAGGCAATATGCGAGGTGGATGATCATGGAATCTTCCAGAAACTTCTCCTGTGACACTTGCCTCTCTGAATTCGCCCAAGGATGAGTAAGAGATCATCATTCTCCAAGTGGAATCAAGAATTATCAGAGAGGACACTAATCAGATCCCAGAAGCTGAATCACCCCCTTGCAAACATCTATATATGGATCCCTCATCCCAGAGATCCAGAGGCTGGAATTTTGTATCTTGTAAGGAAGTGTTGTTGGTTTCTTGTTGTAACATCATAATGTTGGGTGATCTAAGATTTTCATGAGGTGAAGAAGGGCTTCTTGCTGAGAGGATGACGCTGGGTTAGAATAATTGGTTGTAATCCTCTTTGCTATTCTTGATATTAATAAAGCTATTCAAGTTTTCCTCCACATTCTTGTATGTTTGATGATATATGCTTTTGTGCGGTCAATATATATCTCGTCCTATATTGTTTATGATTGTAGATCTCTGTTCTTTGATAGTATTATGCTTCTTTCATTCCACAGGTGATCTTTGAAGCTATGTTGATGAGAGAGGAGTAGCAAGGATCTGTCAGAAGAATGGACAGGAACCAAGCAAGGAACCAACCGCAAGACTGAGGTTGGTGTCCTTCATTCCCCTCTTATCTACTTCTCATAAAGGAAAACAAAAGTAGTTTTAGTTTGTTTGTTTCTAAGATAGCTACCAGTATTAGTGGGACTAGCAGCTCTGAGTGGACACTTGATTTCCCGATAACATATCCGCACCTGCACTGTGATGATCCTGCGGATCTCCAGGCCTGAACTGTGTCGGACCTGCGGGTATCCGCGCCTGCGCTGTGTCAGACCTGTGGGTATAGATAATTTTTTAGACTTCAATTATACCCCAGACTATCAGATTTACAGATCTGATCTTGCGCCAAAGAGATTTTTCCCCATCAGTAGATTCATCTTGTAATGTTCAGGTCTATCCTTAGTTTAGGTCCAGCTATAACTCACCAACTGATCACAGAATTTAGATCTTTCTCTTCTGAAGATATTCAACACATCAGTGCACAAACCAAATGATCTCATTTCCTTTTTATAGTCTAGGCCTCACTCAAACCATGGTCCAAAACCATAGAGATCCAATACTAGGGACCCAATACCTGGGTTCAATACTTTAGATGCAAAACCATGGACCAAAACCATAGGATAAAAAATGTCAGACTAAGTACCATGGACCAACCATAAGATTTCCCACGTGCGCACTTTTTCTCTGCATGAAAGTATGTGTACTTTACGTCCACACTTTTTGTTTAGAGCACTTGCATACATGTCTGCAGCTTTTGTTCAATGCACCTGAGTATGTCTGCAGATTTATGAACAGGAACCTATGAGTATCTTATTTTGCACTATTTTGAGAGCCTGAACTTGTGATCTGCTATTTGAGTGAGTTGCCATCAAGGAAAACACTAATGTCATCGAGCCAAACCTGTGCCAATCCTGTGTCATAATGCGAACAATCTCCCCCTTTGGACTTGATGTCAACCCAAAGTCACTCAAAGTCTTTTCTCCCCCTTTGACATCAAGGGCAAAGGATTATGCACCCCCTGAGTACATGCTAAAATCTCTGCTCTGCTTTGCTGTCCAAGCTCCCCCTGACATATAGGCAAGATCTGCAAGAAGATATTCTACAAAAGAAATCTGACATTATACACCATAACAGACCTTCCTATCACCAAAGACTCCTACATACAATTCTCAACCAAGTGGGAATATACCATTGACTCATCCACCCAACCAAATGGGGATACATGATAATCACATTACATTATCCATCCCAAGCATAGTGGGGCAACCAAGATATGACGTTACATGACCTTGAAAAAAGAAATATAAGACATAGAGGAAAAACATCAACAACATCTGTCAATCATTATTCAGATCAGCATCCATGTTCTCCTTTTCCTCCAAGATCTTCTATAATAATGCCAACAATGCATTATTAGAAGAATGTATACTCCCCCTAAACCTGTGCCTGCTAGTCTCTAACAGATCCATAGCGGACTCCTCTCATCCTTTCTTTTCCATATAAACCAGCGAATGTACGCGTATACCCCATATGAAACTCGCGTACAACCAACAATCTCTGAAACAGATAAGATTCAATAGGGAGATGATGCATCAACTACCCCCAGCTTTTTTCTGAGGTATTCAAAGGTCTCCCTAGGCAGTGGTGTGGTGAGAATATCAACAACTTGTTCCTTAGAGGGAACATACTCCAATTTGACCTTTTGTTCAAGAACTTGTTCCCTGAGAAAATGATACTTGATTGGTATGTGCTTAGTCTTTGAATGCATGACAGG
>Ga0068628_1000632_pt1 | contig 13059 bp, 11 predicted proteins | sample InSIn2gowninarea_FD_77431 | JGI IMG/M metagenome (GOLD analysis project Ga0068628, IMG submission 77431) | Clean room microbial communities from NASA Spacecraft Assembly Facility at Jet Propulsion Laboratory, Pasadena, California, USA -... ... | reverse complement strand
CCTAACATACAAAAAAGCAAAGCTTTTAATTTAAATGCTTTCCTAGTCAATTTTGTTAAATTAATAGGTAGGATTCCATCTCTTAATAATCTCACTAATTGGATACGTAATAAATTTTTGTAGCATAAGAAGCCTAAAGTGGCAGGGAAGGGTAAAATGAAGACCATTTTAGAAGGAAACAATCTCATTATCAATCAAGGTTTAGCATATTTTGTGCCATATGAGTCTTTTACTTGCCCAAAGCTGCTTACCACCATTGCTTTAAGGAAAAACCCATAGGGATACATCATCAGGGCATACAAGAAGCAAAAGAAGGGTGAAGAAGAGTCAAATTATTTTCCAAACACATTCTTGGATTACTCCCATACTACCATTGTGAATGTACTTGCATTTTCGAATGATTGGAGCTTCCAAGTTAACAAGCAAGTTGATCTAAGGAAGGAAAAGCATAACTTTTCTTAATATGAGGATGAAATGATCAAATAGCTTGATGAAAAATATGGAGGGAATATGACCAAGATTCTCTAGAGCTATGACATCTCCTCCTTTGAGAAATCTTGGTACAAATAGGTCCTACAAGCTTTGGCAATAATTCTTGGGCATAAGACCCAAATTGAAGTTGACGAGGCCATGGTTAGGATGGATTACAACATTATTGAAGTGTTATTATGTTATGAATTTACTACCTTCTTATCCAATGAAATTAGAAATAATCTATTTAATATCAATAAGGGATATTTTAGGCACTCCTCCTATATGTGGTGGTTGATTTTCCACCAGAATATGCAAATTTTGGTTGATGGGGGATTATCTGTGTTGTTGGCCACCATTTCCATAGCTCTTTCTTTAATTGACATGAGGGTGTTGGTGCTCATGAAAGTTCATGGCTCATATTATGATTTCATGAAGAAATGTTTTGCACCTTTCATAAAAATTCTCACATGGAGGAATGCACATAGATTGCATCAAACTATCTGGGAAGAAATCTAAAGTGGTAATAAAATATAAGATTGGTATTTCTTGAAGGAGAAGAAAATTATTATAAGGTATGGGTATTTTGAAACTTCCTTTTTGTTACCCAAATTTGTTACCCCATAATTATATTATTTAAATATGGGTAGAAAAATAAGCGACATAGAGGTCATTTCTCAGTTACAAGATGAGTTGGTTTTGGCATTTTTGAATATAGCACCAAGGTAAAAAAAATGCCGAAACCATGCCTTTTGGTGAATTCAAGTATGACTAATACTAGCTTATCAAGTATTCAAAAGACTTGTTGCCTGAAAAGGGGAAACCTTTGCTAAAAATATTTCATGGAAGGCTTTAAGAGAATATCAACCATTGGTACAATGGGCAGAGGCACTAAAAGATCCAAAGAAAAAAAACTTGAATAAGGATCTAATGCATAGCAGCCTCAAAAAAAGAAAAAGTAGACACAAGTAGCAATGACTATAGCTCCTAGGGAATCTTCCCCTAAAAATAAAAAATAATTAAATTAGTAATCAAGGATCTATCTAATGAATAGTAGGCCACAAAAGAAAAATAATCTACAAAATGGAAACCACCTATGCCTAAGCAAGTCCTGATTCCATCTCCATGGGTGCAAGAAGAAGAGCCAAAGGTAAGCATAGGAGATACTAAACTTCTAGATGCTAAGGTCCAAAAACCCCAAAGCATAGATATCGTAGTTTATCAAGATGCTTAGGATGACCCAGGGATGAAGTGCAACAAGGGGGAGGTAATAAGCTAGGAACAAGATCAGCTATAGTAGCAAGAAAAGAAGTGGGAAGAGATGATGGTGATGATCCAAAAAAGAAGAAGGAATCCATCCCAATAGATAAAATACCATAGAAATATGGCACTACTTAAAAAGAAGAAGAAGAAACATGATGTAGAAACAACAAAGGATATGTCTACCCCAGAAACTCCAACATTAGGATCAAAGGTAGGTACATCCCAAAATTCTTTAATTCCTTATTCAACTGCCTCAATAAGGGAAATAAAAAGCATTTTTCCACTCCAGTGGTAGAGCCCATTGATTGGGAAACACTCATCAATAAACCCCCTTCACTCCCAAAGTAGTAAGGTACATTATTGAGTAGAGTTATCAAAATAGGGGATATTAAAATTGCTCAAATACCCTTCAAAGATTGGTAGTTAGATATAACCCCTACTGCCATAGTAAATGTAAATATACATAATGCCCTAATAGTGGACCAGTCTAAATTTTTGGTTAACACCTCCCTAGTTGCAAGAAAAAGTCTCCAATCCATGGAGAAGAAAATAGAGAAACTGAATAAAAAGTAGAACAGTTCAAAGGAGATTTCTCCCAAAATGATAAAGTCATAGCTGAATTGCAAAACCAAAATAATGAGTTAATCCAAAAATTGGCCAAACAAAAATCTAAGGATGAAAAGATCCTATAGGGTGCTAAGGTTGAGCTAGAGAAAATGAAGAAAAAAGTTGAAGAGCTAAAGGCTCAATCTAATGTGATTGAAAAATAAAAGGCTCAAAAGATAGAAGAAGAAATTGAAAAAGATGGTAGTAGTAAGTAAGGTTTTAAATGATGATAAAATCAAGTTGCTAGAGATTATTAATAATTTTAGAAATATTTTGGTAGAATAGGTCAGAGAGAGATTGGTCAGCATGTTCCAATTATATTACTTGAAAAATTAATCAAAACATGTTTTCCAACAATATAATGCTTAGACTACACTCTACAAATTGGCCTTAACAATCCCAAGATCAAGGATTGAAGGAATGCAATATTGGCTTACATAATTAATAAAGAAGGATTTGGCTACTATAAATCCAAGGCCTAGAAAAACAATTTTGAGAAGCGTCAAAGACATTTGTGATTTACAAGATTTAGTGTTTTCCCTAGACTTGGAGAAAAATCAATTAAAAATAGAAGTTTTGTAAATAGGTATTTTCATTATTTAATTCAATTAAATGCTCCCAAATTATGGTAGGAACCAGATGTATATAATAGTGCCAACTGATTGGTGGTGAATACTAAACACTTTTTAGAGCAAATTTTGTCTAAGAAACAACTCTCAAACCTACAAGAAATTAGTAACCTAGCTCAGGAAGTAGTATCACTATTTTTGCATGCTGGAAGATTAGAAAATGTGTTAACGGGATTCAAAGAAAATATTATAAAATTCCAAGTATGCCCCATTTTATCATAGTTCAACAATCAAGATCTAAAATATCTACACAAGAAACTTTAGTCTTTGCTTCCTTCAAACTTGATTCCATCGCTAGAAGCCTCACCAAGGATTCATCTAGGAAAGCAAGTGAGAGTGGTCAATAAGGTTTCTACTCTCTAGTAGGATAAAGACCCCTAAGAGCTAACAAAAGATGGTTATTCTTGTAGAATCACACTCTAGAGGGGTAAAATTCTTTATATTCTTCATTCTTTCATTTATTCGTTCCATAATAAACTCCTTCTTAAATTCCCACTTCTTATTTCAATTTAATTCATTTGTAAAATAATTGTAAATATTTTAGTCTTGAGTCTATATTGTATGAATTAGTATTTATTTAAGAGTCTTTTATGTTATCAAGTTATAATTGTATCACCAAGTCATAGTCAAATAAGGTTAGTCAAAACTACCATTTTTTTATAAGGTAGATATTATTTATACTAAATCTGATAATTCATGTATGGGATCTGTATATAATCCATAAGCTAAATAATGTCAATCTTATAAAATTGACTATCTTTTTCATGCCTTATTTTTGGTTATTATTGTATACAATCTATTTGTATGTCCGAAGTCAACTCCAAGTCTTATTCCATATCTTGTTACTTAGGTTTCAATCTTGTATAGTATGGGAGTTATTTTTGGGTGTTGTTATACATAATTATTAGTTTTGGTTAAGTCATATAATGGGCATTGTATTTAAATTCAAGTTTAATAAGGCCCATGAAAATCCAAAGGTGATGTCATACTTTCCTTTCTAAATTAGAAGGCTCTAGATAACTTAGTCGATGGGTGGCCCCAATGGTTCTTCACGATGGGATTTATTCATAACTTCATATTCATCAAACCCCATCAATTTTGAGCAATGATGTCACACCCTTTCAAAAAAATTAATGGGCGATAAACATCGTAGGATCCATAAGTACTCATTGATGTGTAACAAGACTCGCTAAAGGGAGGTAAGCATAGTAAAGAAGAGAGGAACACCTAGGTCCACTCAATCAAGAGTGTATAACCCCTGAGATTTTCTCAGCATGTTGATTACAACTCATTTCCATGTGGCAATAGTAGTTCTCTCTTAGGTTTGAATTGTACATATTCCTTTACCCTTATAGTGATCACACCTTGGAGCTTTAGAACTAAGACACTAATTTTTGTAGAGAGTTAGGTGGCCATTGAAAGTAGAGACAAATTGATTGTACCTATCAAGGTGGTGGAACATACCTCATAAATAGAGGATCAATCACAAATTCACCATGGTAAAAGATACAAATGATAGATTGTAGCTAGATTAGTACGAAGATTGAAGGTTGCATATCCCCAATCTTTGGCGCTAAATCAAGACCATGTTGTATAATTAGTTATAGTTGTTGTAAATTGTTCTATAGATGTTGTATATATTTAATTTTACACTATTCTTAGTCAAGAGTTAGTTATAGTCATTAATGGTGGATAACCATCCATTTTGTAAATAGAATAATATAAATAATGGACTGATAGAGGTCCAAAAGGTTAGACATTTTAGCAAAGTTACCTAGTGTGAGAAGTGTTTTCATATATGATAATGCAATACTATGATATTTTTTCCTTTGCAATTTGTGGTTGTTTTCTTGTTCTGTAATTGTTGTGTATGAAGCATTGTCCTAAGTTGTGGTTATGTATTATGATTGTGAGACCCCAAGAGTAAGATAGTTATTATATTCTTAATTTTGGATATGGATTACTTCCCATGTGGTAATGCCTAGGATTATTAGTTTTAATTTGATTTCAATAGTTTAGAGTTTTATCTCTTTCTTGTTACTCTTTACCTTTAATATTTTTCTAGTTACTTTTGATATCTTTCATAGATAGGAACCAGCCTATAAATTGGATATTGAGTAGAAAAACCCTATGAGTGCACTGTCCCACCACTTTTTGCTCTTTCAAGAACCCTACTATTGCAGGAAATGGAGAACTATACCATACTAAACCTTTAAGTTACATTATATTGATCAATAATAGAAACATTCATTTTTGGCATGCTCGATGGGACACAAACAAAGATCCATATTTTATGGGCATGAATAGGCTAGATAGCTATATATGGTAAGCTACACTTTGTGATTAAAATATTATAAGGTTAATTTCACCTTATTGGTGACTCTGCTATCAAACCGATCAATATTTTGAACCTTGGCACCTCCAAAAAGTAGATTTACCAGAAGTAGTTCTAGAAATTCCTCAATACAACCAAGGTTTCAAGAGTTGTCAGTTCTTCAAAGGAGGACTAGGAAAAATATTTTTCATAACTTGTATCCATAAATTCCTTAATATTTGTCCCATTATCAACCATATTTGACCCTATCTAGAAAAATACTTCACCTGATAATACTATTTAAACATGGCCCAACCTTCCCCTACAAGTTTTCCTGCTTGAAATAATAGTCACCCCTTAGTAGTTCCTACTAATTCCCAAACTATTCCTCAAGTATCTTTTAAATTTTTTCCTAAATATGATGGTTCAAGCAAAATACCTTACAAACATTATTAATATGTATCTCTTTTATCTTATAGCTTTTATATTATAAATGAAACTATCATGACCAGGTTGTTATCACATTCTTTTGAAGGAAAAGTACTAAATGGTTTAGAACTCTTACCCCTCAATCCATAAATGCATGGGGAGAGTTATGTCAAGATCTTATCAATATTTTTATTGAATATGGTGATGATAACACCTTTTTGAGGCTCATGGCATGTATCAAAAGACATCCCCATGAGTCTATAGATGATTATAATATAAGATTTGAGAAAAATTGGAAGTCCATTCCAATAAGGATCAAGAAAAAAATGCTCAAACCTTGGTATATTATAGGAAAGAATTCCACACAAATCTAAATATCTTGATTTTCATATTGGGGGATACTTTTTTAGATTTCTATCAAATAGCCAAAATGATTGAACATACCTTGGTGTCTTCTGGGAAGATGCAACCTAGATACATTATGCCCTTATTTCCTAATCTACCTCCAAAATAGGCTCCATTACAAATTCCTCATCTTGGAGTGTTATCCTTGCCACCTCCTCCTCCTAAACCCATTACTTAGAACCAAGTTCCAACACTCTTAGCTCTTGCATCCACAAGTACAAGTACTGGTTCTAACTCATAAGAGGAAGAGAGGATAAGGAAACTGGAGATAACCATTAGGAACTTGACAAACAAGCTCACTCTATAAGAGAGATAAAATCAAATGTTTAATTATAGAAGATATGATAACCAATATCAACCAACATTCCATCCTAGAAATAACTAGCCATAATAGCCTCCTACTTCTAAAGCTATTGATAATGCAGTCATGGCTAGTTTTGTAAAGAGTGATGCTATGGGTATTATAGAATGGTGCCCTCCTTCTTCAGCTCCACATTTTCTAGAATCATGTATAGTGTATCATCACCAATATTTGGGCTTACATTATGACCAAATGGTAGAACCTACTTAAAACCTTACCATGATTAATTTTTGGGTTCTAGGTTATGCTGAAGAACAAGCCAACTATGTACAAACTAGAGCTTCTACCTCAATAATCCTATAATAATTACAACCTACTCAGTAAAATCAACCTAATCCAACTCAACCTAATCCAAAGAGATCTAAGGAACCTATTTCTCAACCATAGAATCAAGTAAATCAACTTCCAAATCATTCGGGTCAAATTTCACAAGGCTTGGGTAATGTTGCTATTATTGCAAGAAACCCTTCTCTGATAAAAAAAGATATCCTGGAAAGAGAGAAACCTGCTCCATTGAGATATCTTTTCATAACTAAACATCATAAGGATAAGGCTACTCAACAATTCAAATATTACCAACATGTTAAAAAAAGTAAGTTAGCCTCCTATATTCCATACAATATTATCGAAGAATTAAAAAGAACATCTTCTAAAATGACAATGTTTGATGCATTCAAGAAGATTTGAAGCTTAAGAACAGTAAAAAAGAGTGAATGATTGAAATTTAAGGTTAACAAATGTTGATGATGTCCATCCATCTCCTATAGGTATAAGAATACCTCCACCTATTTATCTATCCCTTAGATTAGAAGGATGGATAGTTCAAAATTGTATGATTGATATTGGTATTGCCATTACTATTATTCCCAAAGCTATTGCAAATGAGATGAAATTGCATATAACATGATGCATATATGGATTCATATAACTATATTCTTCCCTTGTAGATGTGATTGGAAGTTTTAAAGAATTTTTCATAACCCGAAATGCATTCCCTAACATTTGCATCATTCAAGATATTATTGTAGTTGATCTTCCACCTCTATTTGAGATATGCTTGTCCAAAGAATTTACTACCAAATTGGGATGGTATTTAGCCTTAGATTATACACACCTCCTACTTCCTTTCAAGAATAAGTATGTAAAAATCCCAAATGAGGGTACCAAGAATGTCCATATTAAGAAGATCTATGATAAAAACTATATGAATGATCCCAAGCAAATAAAGATATTTGAAAAGGATCCACTCATGGAATCACTGCTAACTACAAATGTTTTTTTAGTAAATGACCTTAATTATCAAGTCACTAACACTGGCATGTGAAATTACTACTTATATGAGAATGTGCAACCAATCTCAGTATCAGTTGAAAAAAAACATGAAGTATGGACAATCTTTTTTGATGGAGCCACATGTAAACATGGTTACAGAGCTAGTATTATCTTCAAATCACTTGAGGGACACATGAGGAGATTTTCATTCAGATTCACATGGATTTGTACCAATAATGCTACTGAGTATGAAGATCTATGTTTAGGGCTATATAAAGCTATCAGTATGAGAATCAGATGCCTAGTAGTTCATGGTGATTCTAAATTGGTCATAAATCAAATCAAGAATAAGATCAATGCAAGGCATCACTATATCAAGACTTATAGGAATAGGATATGGAACCTTATGAAATCATTTTTGGATATCAATTTTATCTCTATTCCAAGAAAGTATAATCAAATTACTGATGCACTTGCAGGAAAGGGAGTATGTTTCAACCCTACTCATCACAAGAGAAGTAGCTATGGGGTCAAAGTTTTGTGTAGGCCATATGTACCTAACATTGTAAATTTTTATCAAGTATCTAACTTTGATGAGTATATTATGAATTTCCTTATAGATGAAGCAATATATTAGACCTTTGGCATTACAAAATTACCTAATTATTTTCAAGAATTAGATGTTATACAATTGAGAAATAATGCTATACCTAAAGGTTTTCTTTCCTTAGAATGGTTGTTTTATTCTAAAGATGTTCAAAGAGCTAAAATGTTGGCCATTCAAAAGGAAAGCAACGTTGAGCTAAAAGATGAACCCAAAAAATGCATACAAATTGGATCAGAGTGCATTGAGGAGGAAAACTAGATGCTACTTCAAATTTATCATGAATTTGCCAAGGTAGTTTCCTGGACTTATGATGATCTAAAGACTTATGATCAGAATGTGATCCAACACACTATTGATGTTGAGCTAGATGTGAAACCATATGAGGAGAAGTAGAGGTTGGTAAACCCAAGAATAGAAGAAGCCATGAAATAGGAGTTGCTTAAGCTCCTAGATGAAAAAATTATTTATCCTATGAAGCATTCTTCTTAGGTGCCCAATTTGGTTCTAGTAAGAAAAAAGAATGGTGAAATTAGACTATGTGTAGATTTCATAAATCTAAACCAAGTTTCCTTAAAAGATAACTATCCTCTACCCCCTATAGAATAAATCCTACAAATAGTAGCTGGAGCATGTTGTTTTTCTACGATTGATGGCTTTTCAAGATTCAATAAAATTTGGGTAAAAGATGAGGATCAATAGAAAACTACATTCACTACCATGTGAGGACTATTTGCATTTCAGATAATGCCTTTTGGTCTCTCCAATGCTAGGGTTACATTTCAATTAGACATGGACCATGCTTTCAATGAATTGATAAATAAGATAATCCTTATCTATTAGATGACATTACTGTATTTTCTAAGAATAGAAAGGATCACATAGATCACCTAAGGTAAGTTTTTTAATAAATTCATGCAATTTGAGATTTCTATAAATTCCAAAAAACTATTTTTATGATTAACCAAGGAAAATTGCTTAGCCACATTATCTCAAAAGAAGGGTTGGTGATTGGTCATGATAGAGTCAAAGCTATTGAGGCATTTCCTCTACCCTCAAATAAGAAGGCCTTGCAATCATTCCTTGGTCAAATCAATTTTGTTAGAAATTTTATTAGTGGATTTTCTCATATTATTTCTCCAATCATAATATTAATGAAGTAAGATGCATAGTTCACATGGTCTGATGAAGCAAAGCAAGCTTTTCATGATATCAAAAAGGCTATACAAAAAGCTCCAATTTTGAAAAATCCATATTTTTCAAAATATTTTATCATGTATGCTTATGAAGTAGAGAAGAGCATTGTAGCCATACCAGCATAAAAGGATGACTAAAAGGAAGAATATCCTATTGCATTTCATATTCAGACACTACATAAACATTAGGTAAAATATTCATTCATTGAAAAGCAAGTGTTCTCTATTATGAGAGGTCTGAAAAAATTCAAGCATTATGTGTCTAAAAATAAGATCCTCGTATATACCATTCACCCTGATGTCAGAAATTATGTTATTCAAATAGAATTGGGTGAAGGGAAAGTTGGTTGGATAACAAGAATAATTGAGTATGATATAGAGATTAAGCTAACCAAGCTTATTAGAGGAAGAGCCCTCTATGAAAACATAACATAGGTAGCACACTTAATTGCTTTCATAGAGGATGAAGAACATCTAAATGAAGAGAGTGATTGGATAAAATAATATATTGTATATTTTAGAATTGGATGCTACCTTGAATTTTTTGATAGATTTTATAGAAGAAGATTAGGCTGCAAGCACTCAAATTCATAATTATTAATAATCAACTCTATAGGAGAAATTTTGATGAAACCTTGTTGAGATGTGTAACTCATGATCAAGCCTAGAGAATTTTACATGAATTTCATTATGGTTTATCTAGAGGACACTATAGTGGTGCTACTATAGTAGCAAAGATATTACAAGTAAGATATTATTAGCCTACTATGTTCTAAGATTCCTATAAGATAGCTTGGAAATGTGATAAGTGCAATAGGTATATGGGAAAAAGTAGACAAGATACCATGCCTTTAAAACCTATGGTTGTTGAAGAGTCTTTACAACAATGGGGTTTATGCTTCATTGGCATTATTAATCCAAACTCTTTAGCAGGTCATAAGTTTATTCTAACTACAATAGACTACTTCACTATATGGTCAGAAGCTATGCCATGCAAAATTGTTGATCAAGAGGTAGTAATGCATATGATTAAAAGACTTATCACTCATTTTGGAATTCTATAAATCATTGTATTAGATAATGGTTCTACATTCATCAAGAATAATTTATCAGATTTTATTACTAAATACTAAATTTATTATCTTTTCTCTTCAAATTATTACCTGCCAGGGAACAAGTTGGCCAAGACCACGAACAAAAACTTAACCTGAATTATCAAGAGAACCATTGAAGGGAATCCCAAATAGTGGCATGCAAAGTTGGACTATGCATTATGGGATGATATAATTATTATCAAATATGCTATCAAAACATTACCCTATGCATTAGTTTATGGTAAAAGACTTGTGCTACCTATTTATCTTGAGTTACCTGCATTAAAGATCATACAGGAATTAGAAGACTATGATTTTGAGCCATTGCAAATTAGATTCGATCAATTAATGAAGCTAGAAGAGGAAAAAAAAAAAGGGCTTATCAATCCTTCCAACATAGAAAATAAATTTTCAAAAAATGGTTCGAGAAAAATAAGTCTTCCTAGCTAAAGCTTCAAATTGGAGATATAGTTCTCAAATAGGATGAGGACAGAGCAAAAACCAAAGAATATCATAAGTTTGATTCCCTTTGGAGTGGGCCCTATATCATTATTGAAGCCCTACAGAATAATGCATTTAGGTTAAAGGATATTTTTGGATCCCAAAAGTTTTCCATAATAGTAAATGGGATCCATATTAAACACTATCGGGCAATCGAGTGATTTCATAACACCCACCAAGCTTGTACAATGTAAATAGTCTTGTTTGTTTACTATGTTCCATTAAAAAAAATTGTATATACTAAAGTTTTTGTAGGTGCAAATCCCAAGTTGGAAGATAGAATTTAATGCCAATATTTATTAGACATGGTGGTGGTTTAATCTCATGGCTGCAAGTTGTCTTATCAAAAGATCATTATTGAAAGCTAGATTTTCTCAAAAAAGGCCACCAATTCGCATCTTACATTCCAATTTGAAACTAGCATGCTTGTGTTTAATGCCACCTCACCTTACAAGTATGAAATAATACTCCAAACAAAACTTAACATTCCTAATACATTAATGATCATTAATAGGAAGAAGTTAGAAACCCCAAACAAATAAAACAACACCCTAAATATATCCTTCCTCACTTAGCAAATTTGAGAGCCCAAGTTTTTGAGCACTTGCAAAGCTTCACTATCTTTTGAGCTTTCAACGTTAGGGTGAGATAGAGTTCAAAGAGTTCTAATTTGTGACACAGTCAAGCAACAAGCTTAATGTTTTCTTGAGATGTAAAGAAATTACTGAACATAATGGGAAAACCAGAACAAACTATGGTCATTCCAAGGGGATAGGCCGAGGAGCTATCAAAGATACATGAAGAATATTTGGAGAATTCCCTTGGGGTAAAGTTGACTAAAAGAGGAGTGCTCAGTCACATGGATACTATAATTCTATTAGAATCATACTCTAAAAATAGGGTAACATTATGCTATTCTTTCATTCCTTTCAAATAAATTCATTCTTAATTCCCATTTCTTGTTCCCCTTTCATACTTTTGTAAATATTGGAAAAGGTGTCTGTTCTTTGTATTTAGTCAATTTTATAAAAATTTGGCTAATTATAGGGAAGTTCGGATGCTATCAATGTATATGGGTCTTAAATAATTTGTTTTCTAGCTTAACTGCTATTTTGTTCAAAAGAGGGTGTTATCATGTAAACAAATCTCGAAGTTCGATATTAGCTCAGCTAGGTATTTTCCAATAATTGTACATAGGTTTGAGGTCATAAGATACTATTAATATGTCTAAGTCATGTCTAGGAAGTAGTGTAGCATATTTGAGAAATGGCATAACATGCAAGGGAAGTAAATGTTTAAATCTAGATTTAGGAGAATATTGTAAATTTGAGTCACTATCAAGTCAAATTTACCAACGGGTAATGTATTAAATCCTATGGATTTACAGAGAAAGGATTTCTATCTTATGCCCAAAATTAGTGAGAGATATTTCAGTTAGCCATCCTTTAGAGCCCATTAATTTTGAGCAATGGCATCACATATTTTTATCAAAAATTAGCAGGTGCTAAGATAACTCATTAGCGGGTACCATATAAGAAGCAAACATCGAGATATATAAGATAACGATGATGTTGCACTTTTCACTAAAAATCTATGAGTAGTAAAGAAATTCCTAGTCAGTAATAAACCCTGCTAAGAACAAACAAGACCTGCTATACTAAAAAAGGGATAGTGAGCTAAAGAGAATGCCTGGGTCCACTTAATTATGAGTGTTTGACCCTTGAGGCTCTATCAATGTATCAATCATGACTCATTTCCACATGATAGTAATAGTTCTTCCTTAGGTTTCAATGATACACTTTTTGTTTCCCTCACAATTCCCTGCAACCTCGATCTATAGTGACTACCATAAATGGTTGTAGAAAGTTAGATGGCTATCGATAGAGCACAAAGAAAAATAATACCAATCAAGCT
>Ga0068628_1000631_pt1 | contig 13061 bp, 13 predicted proteins | sample InSIn2gowninarea_FD_77431 | JGI IMG/M metagenome (GOLD analysis project Ga0068628, IMG submission 77431) | Clean room microbial communities from NASA Spacecraft Assembly Facility at Jet Propulsion Laboratory, Pasadena, California, USA -... ... | reverse complement strand
CTCAGTTTTTGTATAAACTCAAATCAGTAAGTCACACTACTGTGCTTCTGATCTATATTTTTATGAAAGTTGGGCCAGTATTCTGAATTTTAATGAAGAAATCTTTGATGACATGTGCACTATTGCCTTTTGTGGAAGTGTTTCTAAGTTAGAAAAAGGAATTTGAATGTGATTAATATCGGGAGTGATCCAAATAACATATGGTACTATTATCTATGCTCTTGTTTTATTCCTTTTTGTGAATTGGCATTTGTTTAAATCTTGCTATCATTGAATATATATATGTATTTTAACAGCAATCCTTGTACTTTTCACTATTGAATGTCTAAGGACTATTATTCTTGCAATCATATCTATGTTTGTGATATATATGAACAATAGTGTAATAATGCTTGCTTAATTGCTTTGTTCAACTATTTGAATTTAGTAATTATCATATGAATAAACATATTTGTTTACCAATAGAGTCATTTATATGCCTGTTTGTGAATAAAGGCTATCATAAGTTACACTAATAGCAGAAATTTCCTGGGATAGGATAGTTGTTTATAGTTTTACTTTTAGATTAAATCATTCATCCATTATCATTAAATATCATAGAACCAACAACTTATCCATCCTATTTACCAATCATTGGGAAACTGGTCCCATTATATCCAGTCGAAGCCACCACACCAAACGGAAAAGGAGTTGCCTTTAAGGTCTGGACCAAGTGGTTTTCCCCGATGTTGTTGCAGCGATTTTCAAGGCATCAACATTTTTGGCGCTAGAAGGAGGGCATGAACTGTGAATGACGAGCAAACCCAAACCTATAACCCATTCTGAGAGTAAATCTCCCTCCACCTCACCTCGGACCTCCCATTTGCATACTGGAACACCAATATTCAAACGAGAAGAAGAGGAGTCAACCACAATTGCTCAAACCCATCATACTTTAGAACGATTAAGTCGTGAGTCCCCTGAAGTTCAGTCTCTGATCCAAAAACTTCAAGGCTTTTCAATATCAACACAAGGCAGTGAGACTTCACAATTTAATCTACCTCACCCTCTCACTAGACTTCAAAGCAGAAGCTCGGTATTGAACCTACTGAGTTGCCTTTACCCAAGAGGAAAAGGGAAAAAAAAACATTGAAGGATCTGACAGTGAGGCTTTATCATCATCATCCTCCATATCATCCTCCCAGTGTGAAGTCAACCATCCACTCCTCCATTACATATTGTTGTTCAACAGGGATCAGGAACTTCAACATCTCAATCTCAAACTTAATATCAACTCCTTCCCAAACATTTGGGACCTCATCTGCAATATCATCTGCTATTAGTTTTCCAATGGATCAAAATCCATGGAGTAGTCCTGGTGCAGTCAATGTGCCTGCACCACTACACCAATTGCCCGATTCTCCTGAAAAATGGTTGCCGAAATTTAATCCAGATACAGGGACACCAGCCGAAGAACATATTAACAATTTCATGTTATCGGTTAATTTAAAAGGAGTGACACAAGAAGATGTTGTTGCTAGACTTTTCCCTTATACTTTACAAGGATCAGCTAGGTCTTGGTATTTTTCCCTGCCCTCTGGATCCATTACCAGCTGGAACATTTTTCAAGAACAGTTTCTAACTAAGTATGGCGACAACAGATCTTTAGCAACATTAATTAATGATCTCTCGAATCTTAGGATAGAATCTAAAGAACCTATCAAGGAATTCAACTCACGATTTAATAAACTCTTGAATAAGATTCCAACTACCTCTAAACCAATTGAGCAAATCAAAAGTGAATGGTATATAATATCCCTACCTTCAAATATAACTATTTTTGTAGATAGAGCTGCAAAACTAACTTTAGCCAAAAACATGAAAGAGGCACTTGCTATAGAGAAATGCATTATTGCTTTAGAAAAGAAAGCTGCTCTTGAAGATAGGAAATCCAAAAAAGTTTCTTTTAAAGATGATTCAAAGAAGAAAACCCCTAAAGATCCATATGATATGGAAGGTTTACAAAAATTCCTCAAGACTATGTCAAATGAAATGGTTGAAATCAAAAAACAAGTGGCTGAAACTTCAACAAAAAGGCCATTTAGAAATTTTAAGAAACCTGAATCAAAGCCACCAAATACTATATCCAATGTAGATTCAGATCCTAAAGAGGAAGAAGAAGATGAAACAGTCTTGCCTTCTAAAGAACCCAAAGAAGAAGAGACTATCGAATGCCATGGGATGTGGGATTTTATTTTACCTAACTCTGATACAGAAAATGAACAAGAAGCTTTCCCTGTGACTACTAGAAGTAAGGGTACTCCTGAACCTGTTCAGGCAACTTCGAAGAAGAGGAATGCAGGTTCCACTACTACCAAAGAAAAGATTTCCACAAAGAAGGCTGCACCAATACCATCCCAAAATCAGCCATCATCTTCAAATCTACCTTCGACATCTAATACATTGGTAGTTATAGATTCTATGGACTACAGTATTATCGAAGATATGAAGAAGGTTAAGGCAAATATTACTATGTTTGAACTTAGAGAACTCAAACATCAACAAAAATTACTTCTTAAGGAGCTAAATGTCGTACCTTCTTCACCTCTTCCTAATGCTGTATTGTCCAAAGCAGCTAATGATTCAAGCAAACCACCTCCTAGTAGAGTGGAAGCTACTGATGCTGTTTTAATTGGGGATAGATCAAATTATCATACTCCTCCTTTCCTCTTAACCTATGAGATCTATAATAGAAATCTACACAACTATTTTATTGACTTAGGGGTTTCCTCTAATATTATGCCAGCTTCAGTTTGTTCCAAACTGAACATTGAACCCCAAAATTCTGCAATTCATATTGTACAGTTGGATAGAACTAAGGTCTAGGTTTTAGGGGAAATCAACTCAATAACTATCAGGTTATTAGCTGATCCAAGAGTGGTTCAAAGAATTGATATTTTAATCGCTGATATACCTGAATTCTATGGGTTGATTTTGAGTAGAGACTGGTCTGAGAAACTCCATGGTTATATTTCCATTGATTGGTCCCATATGTGGCTACCTTATAAAGGAAAGCCAAATCAGATCAAGATCGATCAAGAGAAACACATGACCCATTCTGTTACTGAATTTGAACAAGAAAATCAACCAATAGCATTCAATAACAATATTTTGGGGAATTATTCATCTGAATCATTTTTTGGCAATTTCACCGCCCAACCATCTCCTTTCTCAGTTAATGATTTCACATCTCAAATCGAAAATTTCTCACAAACCGATAGATCAATATGTGTTACTATTGTTGAAGAAATTGTAAGTAAAATAGTTGATAATTCTTTATTTTGGCCATTATACTTTGGTGGGTCTAAATCTAGTGAAGGTGCAGGAGCAGGGTGTATTTTAGTTAGTCCCGAGGGAGAAAAAAACATGTTATCATGTAGATTGGAATTTGAATGTACAAACAATACAGCTAAATATGAGGCCTTATTTCAAGGACTATACAAAGCAATTGGTCTTAAAGTTCAATATTTGAAATTGTTTGGTGATTCCGAAATCATTATAAAACAAGTTAGAAATTCAATTCATTGCCTTTCTAATCATCTCAAACACTATCATTCCTTGGTCCAGGAACTCATATATCAATTTTTGGCATTCAATATCTCTCCAATCCCTAGGTCCCACAATGCAGGGGCAGACCTACTAGCTAATGTTGCTTCCAAACTCCTTCCTTCAGAAGATTACAACCCAGATAGATTTTCAGTAGAGTTAATTTTTAGACCATCAATTCCCGATAATGTCACCAATTGGCGAGTGTTCAATCATGATGAAGACATTTTAAATTTCTTGACTTCTGACAAGTCCTATGATGACCAAATCATTGATGAAAGTGATCATGACCTTCAAATGAAGTAAAATCAAGAAGAAACCTCAATACCTAAACCAGTGGTCAAGCTTGAAGATCTTTATGATATTAAAGACAGGTTTAAACAGGTAACCAATTCAAAACTTCAGAGTTCTACTTTAAGATTTGAATTGATAAACCTAGGTACTGAGGAAAACCCTCAAAACATCAATTTAGGATTAGGACTTTCTTCAGAAGAAAGAACAGCATTCATTAGATTATTGCAGAAAAATAAACATGTCTTCGCTTGGAAGTATGACGATTTGAAAACATATGATACATCGATCATTCATCATACTATTCCAATGCTTCCTGAACAAAAGCCAGTGCAACAGAAGTTAAGGAAGATCCATCCTAACTCAGAGAGTCAAATAAAGGCTGAGTTAAATAAACTCTTGAAGGCTAAGATAATTTTTCTTGTCAGACATTCAAACTGGGTGTCCAACATGGTGCCTGTTAGAGAAAAAAAATGGTGATATTAGGATTTGTATCGATTTCAGAAATCTCAACAAAGCAAGCCAAAAAGATAACTTCCCTTTACCTACCATGGAGTAGACACTCCATTCGGTAGCTGGTTCTAAGTTTATGTCCTTTCTAGATGGTTTTCCAGGATATAACCAAATTTTGGTCCATCCTGATGACAGACTTAAAACTACCTTCAGAACTAAGTGGGGAACTTATGCTTACCAAAAAATACTTTTTGGACTTATCAATGCTAGAGCTACATTCCAGAGAGAAATGGACATAGCATTCAAAGGATTAATCAATAAATCATTAATTATCTATTTAGATGATATTACTCTATTTTTCAAGAAAAGATCTAATCATTTACATGATTTAAAGCAAATATTTGAACTTTGTAGAAGGTATGGTATTTTGCTTAATCCAAAAAAGTCATTTTTTGCTCTTAATCAAGGAAAGCTTTTGGGCTTCATTATCTCAAAGGATGGTATTTACATTGATCCAGACAGAATCAAAGAGATTTTTGATATTCCATTCCCTCACAATAAAAAATCCACGTAGTCATTTTTTGGTCAAATTAACTTTGTTAAACGATTTGTTCTAGATTTTTCCCATATTATTTTACCATTGTAAATGATGACTAAGAAAAATTTGGTGTTTAAATGGGGACCTACAGAAAAAGAGGCATTTGATTCCATCAAACAATCAATAATTAACACCCCTGCTTTAAGCACTCCCAATTTTTCAAATCATTTCATACTATATGCCCTCGTATCTGCCTCATCTTATGCAGCAGTGTTGACTCAAATTAATGATCAAAACTTGGAAGCACCAATCTTGTTTTACAACTCAAATCTTCAAGGTGCTGAACTAAATTATTCAGAAGTTGAAAAACAAGTCTTCGCTATGTACAAAGCCATTAAACACTACAGGGCCTTCCTCTTGCAAGCTCACACAAAAGTTATAGTTCCTTTTTCAGCAGTAAGACAATTACTAGTTCAAAGCAAATTAGGAGAAAAGAGAGCAAATTGGTCACAACATTACAAGAATATGACTTAGAGATCAAGCCAGCAAAGATTGTCAAAGGCCAAGGTTTTTGCAAGTTTTTAGCAGGAGCATCCAATATTCAAGAACCTGAAATTACAAAAGATATTGAAGAAATCAATCAGATAAGTATCACAAATCCTGAATCACAATATGCAGATCTGATTTTCTATTTAAAAAATAGGTATGCTCCTTCCAATATCTCCTATAAAAACAAACGTGCCATTAGATTGAAAGAGAAAAACTTCATAATTGTAGATGATGTACTGTTTAGGCGAAATTATGATTTAATTTTATTAAGATGCTTAGAAAAACCTGAAGCGCAAAAGGTTTTGCAGGAGCTACATGACGGACCAGCAGGAGGACATTTTGGAGCTGATACAACAACTCACAAAATCATTCATGCTGGATATTATTGGCCCACCCTATTCAGAGATGCTCATGAATATGTAAGGAAATGCCAAAGTTGTCAGACCTCCAGTGGAAGACAAAGGAAGTCTGCCTTTCCTTTGCAACCAGTTAACATTGAACAACCTTTTGAACAATGGGGATTGGACATCATTGGGGAAATCACTCCACCTTCTTCCAAACAACATAAGTATATCCTTACTGCCACTGATTACTTCACTAAGTGGGTTGAAGCAATTCCTTTGAAAACAGCAAATTCCGAGGCAATCATGGAATTCATAGATCAATTCATCATTACCAGGTTTGGTGTCCCAAACACTCTTGTTGTTTATAATGCATCTTATTTTTCTGGAAATTCTATATTTGACTTTACTGTCAAAAGGGGATTTAAATTGAAGTATTATGCAAATTACTACCCCTAGGGTAATGGTCTAGTAGAATCCACCAATAAAAATTTGATCAAAATTATCAAAAGAACTATTGAGCAAAATCATAAAAACTGGCATAAATCTCTGATATTTGCACTATGGGCTGACAGAATAACAGAAAAAGCCTCCATAGGCACTTCTCCATTTAATCTAGTATATGGGAAGGAAGCTGTCATACCAGCAAATTTAGTACTTCCATCTTTAGCTTTAGTACAGTTTATTGAAGAAAATCCCTCATCTTCTATTCAACTAAGACATGATCAAATTTTAAAACTAGAAGAAGAAAGGGAGAAAGTCAGGATTATACATGCAAAACACCAACAAATTATCAAGTCATCGTTTGATACAACTTCAACCAGTTCAAAGAAATTACAAGTTGGTGATCTAGTTTTGAAATGGGATAAAGCCCATGAGGATAAAGGAAAACACACTAAGTTCCAAAAAATGCGGCTCGGACCATTTCAAATCAATGAGAAGATAGGCCCTTCTACTTTCATATTACAAGATCTCTCACGAAAAAGAGATTCTCTTCGTGTTAACGGCCTTATCTTGAAAAAATTCTTCAATTGAGGAGGTAACCCCTTCTCCCTTTGTAAATATTAAATTTTCAGCAAAATTTCTGTGCATAACTTATATTTTTTAGGATTTTGGGAAAATAAAGTCAGCCTTCCATTGGTCTTCGCTATATTGAAAAGTGTCTCAAAATAAATAGTTCTGATATTTACTTTTAAAAAACTGGAAACTTTAAACAAAAGGAAAATTTCTAGGAAATTAGGTATATTTAGATTCTGAAACCCCATTTTATTTTTGTGAAATATTCTCAAGATTTAGAAGTACTGTAAATCATTTTAATGTTTTTAAGCAGCCTGAAAACAGTTATCAATACAAAATAGAAACTGATTCAATCTTAGCATCTTCAACTCTCACCCTGTCATCCATGTTCTCTTAAGGAGAAAATTGTTCATCCCATTCATCAAAGTTTATAATTACTTAGAGTGTAATTCTAAAATATATTTGATATAAAAGATAAGAGGTCTTATTAAAAGCCTGCTTACCATGATCATAAGGGAACAGTTCAACTGACATTACCAATACTACATATCAAAACAGGGTAATGGCTTATAATTATAAGACAAGGGGTCTCTTCACGAGCCAGCTTGTTCAGTTAAATTACAACCAGTGAATGACATTGTCAAATAGCTGGCCACCAAACCAGGAAAATGGTTTTTTATCTTACAAAATAAGTAAAAAGAAAAAGTAATACAAAAATATGAAGACATATTTTTGGATTCATTCTTTTTAATTATACTCTGAAATGGATGGAGTAATGAATGATCAAATGGTTAAAAGGTATCCTTGTCAAGACTATAGACGTTTGCTGGCAACCGAGGCTCTACCTATGACAAAGGAGTCATTATAAAGCTAAGTTGGAAAAAAATTTGTTTTATCATTATCAACCAATTAAGGCTAATTTAAAACTTAGAATGTATTTAATTTTAACAAGAGAAGAAAGTAGCAGAAACAGTTATTATTATATTCAGAATTTATATATACCTAGTTATATTAGATTTTTTCTATTAGATGAGATTTCCATATTAAGAAAGTTTAAGTATTTCAACATTTCCCAGAGATAATTGTTTCTCCCAGTAAATCGCCAATTGTTGTGCTGTACAACAACCCCCCATTTCATAAAAAAATTTCTTGAAAAAACATAATATGAAATGGGTCCCTTTTAAACTTAAATGTGTGAATAAATTGGTATTAACTCATCATTAGAAAAACCCTCATCAAAAGGTCCAATGGAAATGATATATTCTAAAATAAACCTTTTAAACAATAATAAAAATAGGTCTTTTAAATAATTATAAATCTCTTTATTATTACGATAAAGCAATCGCAAGATCACATATCACAATAATAAGAAGAACATGTATAAAAGACCCATTGACCCACTCCGATCCGAAAAAGGAAATCACTATCGGATATCGAGGAAAGGCAAAAACACATAGTATAAAGAAACACCTCCCCTATTTCCCCGATGCGATAAAAGGTATTGCCATCGGCAGTTGGCCTTAACAACCCAACACATGAATTGTGACACCTTAAAATATTCCAATGCGATAAGGTGTATCGCCATTAGGGATCGGCAATTTCGCAATGGCATAAGTAATATGACCCAAACCTATCCCCGCTTGTGATGCATTAAATTAAGGCTCGTGTTTTGAAACATATTCAAAAGGCTTGCATGCATTGTATCACCTTTTCATGATCGAGGGATATTTTGGACTATTATTAAAACCTTCCCGTTCACGTCACCAATCATCAATTGCGATTATCTGCCAAAAATCTAACCCATGCTTGAATGGATCATTCACCATATAAACGTTATGTTGGGTATTTAAAAACCCCTTTACCATGATTGACAGGTGAAACGGCCAATTAATGAAACAGTTATGCCAAGATTTTCCACTTAGATTATATATGCGGCAGTTTTCAATAGAATCTTTGATTATTCGCTAAGTGATATAATTCTTTCATTTCTCTGTATCACGTTGGTTTCATTTCTTGCGCAGAAGCCCGCCGAAATAACAAATTCGAAACAAATGGGAAAGAAATCCAAGAGACCCGTGGCAGCAACGACTACTACAGCAAAAGTGCAGCCCACCAGTGATCCAGGACCAAGTAAAAAAGGTTTAATCTTAGACACTACGTGTATTGGCCTTGGAAATGCAAGTTGGCAAAGTATCTACAATTTAATTGAAGCAGAGGAACCTGAGGAAACAATGGAAGAAGCTACTGTAGGCTCAACTAATAAATCAGAAGCTTCCCTGAAAGATTTAGCCAACTCATATTTACACAGGATAGTAGCACGGGAGAAATTTCTTCCATACACTGATGTAGTCAGATGGTTAATTGAAGAAATTCCAGTTTTAAATAGAACATTTTGCACAGTTGACGAAAGAATTTTTGGTTCATTTAAGCCTGATGACTTAAGGAAGATGTATCACTTGCCCAAACCTGAAAAGAAATACAACAAAGCCTTTCTGGAGAAATTCTCAGCAGAGAACGAGACTGAATCGGCCCCAATTAGGCAATGGAGACAGAATCCTGCAAAGCATAAACATGAATCATCGGGTAAGTACTTTGTCGATTCGCTATCATCTCCTTACTGTTATGATGGAGCAATGATGTGTAGAATGTGGGGAATGCATGATTCTGTAAAGTTCACTATTGAAATGGTTCCCTTAATGGAAGCAGTTGTTAATAGTTATGTGATGGATTGGGCGAACATATTGTCCGATAAATTAGCCTCTGCAATTCTTGATTTTAGATTCAATTCATGTAAAACCGCCAGGACCATTCCCCCATTCTATTACAATGCTTTTGTTATGGATATCCTTTGCTTTAATTCTGAATACCCGGTACTTGGGTGGAGATGGACGCCACAAGACCCTAAAGAAATCCACATTTATCATCAGATGTTATGGAAGGCGCACTATAAAGACCACTTGTACCAAATCTGTAATGGTTTCATGTTGCCTATCTTTTATGCCATTTTTGATAATCCTGCCCCAGGGATTTCTGAGGAGGCAGAGATTGACATGACTATTGTGGGGAATTGGTTCAAGGAAGACAAGTTCACATATATAAGGGTTTATGGTAGCCTCACTAGACCCCATGTCCTTCCATTGTATGTACCTGATAAGTTGTTGGCTCGAAAGTTAGCCTACCAAATAACAACAGCAGGAACATCCAAAACTCTTAGGACTTCTAAAAAGCAGGTGTGGCCTACATTTCCTTTGAGATGCAGTGTTTACACTCTACGCAATTATAAACATGCAGAAAAGGAGACAGGGAAAATAAACATGCTCAATCTGGCAACCATCCCTAATAGGCAATTCGATCCACAGAAGGTTGCCTATAATGTGCTTGAACAAGAAAAACTCACAAAGTTCGATCATGAAAAGGATGAATTTGACTACCTGTTTTCTTCAGCATAATCCTTATTTCAGGTGCAAACATTGGCTAAAATGAAATATAAAGATGAAGGACTGGTAGAATTCAATAGGCTCAGAGAATAGAGGTTGCAAACTCTGCCTCTAGACTTATTAGCTACTACCCCAACAACTCGGTCAAAAGAGCCTGAACAACAAATTATTGACAAACCTCCTACTACAAAGAAGATTCCCGAAAAAGGAAAAGATTCAGAATAGGACACAGAGTAGGAGAAAGAAAAGAAATGGGATAGTGAATATATTGATCTAGATTTTCAAATTGATCCCAAACTCCTCAAAGAGTGGCAACAATTTGACTCTATTATAAGCAATCCTAAGACTTCACAAGGGTTCGGCACACCTCAAGTAACAGTCGGTCAAGAAACAACAATAACTACGGTTCCAATTGAAGGAACCAATGGCCTATCCATCAACAGAGATGCAGAAATAATTCCTAAAGATCCGGCCGATCAGATTGTTTTGCAGATCGAAGACATACCACCATTAGACATCTTTTACAGTCCCAAACACAAGGCCATGAAGAAAAGACAAAGAAAAAGGAGGAGACTTGATCAATCTTCCCTTTTACCAGAACAATCAGAGATGGCTAATGTGGTGTGGAAGGAGGAACTAAACCCTTCCGATGACCTTATAAAGCTTTCACAGTATGTCGGAGCCTATTCGGTAGCCACCATGGATAAAGCCTCGAACGTAAGCAACCTACTTAAAGAAAGAGACCAAACAATTGTTTCATTGCAGTTACAGGTGTCCGAAGTGCAGCAAAAAATAGAACAGTTAGAACAGCAACTATCAACACAGCAACAGATAAACAATCAATTAAATGAACAGTTGCTCAAGGAGAAGCAAAGGATAGACTTAAGCGCAGTATAGAAACAAAAGGAACTATATGAGGCATTGGCCAGATTGAAGATAATGAATGAACAAATGATAAGACTAAAGATGAGAAAATCGCTCAACTAACACAACAAGTGGAAAAGTTCAAGTGTCTTCCTCAACCAGCAGAGTTCAAATCCGAAGCTCTCCAAATCAATAAAGCATTGATCACACAGCTAAAGTTGTTATGTCACAATATTTCTTTGGTTGAGCCTCTTTGTGAGATTACTGCATCAATAATTAACAAATCAGTCGATGCCAGGTAGGATTTGGAACAGGACGATGAAATTTTGACCAATTTTTTGGCTTGGCAAGACATCACTGCCTAAAATCCTAGAGTCACACAAAGAAATCATTTTTCTAGAATGGCAGTCACAACTGATGAAAGCAAAGAAAGAAACCTCAAGATGTAGATTATCAACCAGTAATTTAATTGAGTTAATCAATGACACTCTTTATTTGTCTAACATGATTTCATAGTGCTCTCCAAGTAAATTGACGTCAACCAAAGCCTTGGAACAAACATGCAATCAAGAATTGGAAAAGAATGGAAGATTTATTGTCAGCATCCAAAGTTTAACTTGGGATACCTTTTGGTTTTTCTTAATTAAACCATACAGTCAGAGGGCCACACTCAAATGTTTAACCGATGCCATCAATTGTATGATCCCCGAAATCCATGATGCCACATACTCAGCCCAACTGCATTCTAGTCTAAGTCACCCTCTAGAATTGCAACTGATGCTTGCTATCTGCCAACTCAAGCCAAAGGGAGATCATCTGAAATAATGAATCATGTTGCCGACTGCAAACAAGCCGATTTTGAGGAGATACTCATAATTTAGTTGTACCAATTAATAGCATTTTTATTTTGTAATTAGTTAGCTTAATTAGTATTTATAGGCCCTTTCATGCATTTAGTAAGTCACTGTGATGTTGATTTGCCTACTGTTTCATTTTATTCTTCGCCAAGGTGAGGTTATTCTTTAAGAGTTGGAGAACTTTTTGTTGATGCTCGATGTGATCTTCCACTTCTTGAACCTTAGAATTTTCTCTTAAATATGATGTGATGGATGGTGGATGATATCCATATAGTGCCATAAATGGGGTCATTTTCATTACAGTATGGAAGGAAGTGTTATACCACCATTCAGCCAGAGGCAACCACTTGACCCATTGTGTTTGTTTATTAGATACAAAGCAACGAAAATATCCTTCCAAACATTTGTTTACTATCTCAGTTTTCCATCAGATTGAGGATGATAAGATGAGCTATGAGCTAAATGAGTACCAAGACAAGAAAATAATTCTGTCCAAAAATTTCCAGTAAAAACGGGATCTTTGTCGCTTAATAATCTTTGGGTTTCCATGTAACTTTTGAATTGTTTACATAAATGCAGTAGAAATTGTACTCACTTTAAATGGATGAGATAATGCACAAAAGTGTGCATACTTGGTAAGTTTGTTAACTACCACCATGATAACACTATTTCCTTCGGACTTGGGTAAACCTGTGATAAAATCCATTGAAGCCTCCTCCCGACATCAGCTTGGAATGGATAAAGGTTGTAATAGTCCTGGGGTCTTAATTGTTTCAACTTTATTTTGTTGGTAAACCAAACATTCCGCCACAAACTTTTGAATATCTAATTTAAGGTCATCCCAAAAATATCCTTCTTAACCTTGTGGTAGGTTTTAGAAATCTTGAGTGCCCTCCTAAGGGAGAGGTGTGCAATTCCCTAAGAATATTTTGTTTGAGTTGTGAATTCTTACATAGGTATAACCGATCCTTGTACCATAACGAATCATTTTTCCAGCTAAAGGTATCAGATGTACCAAGATCTTATTGTATCTTTTGAATGAGTACCCACACTTCCTCGTCATTCTTCCATTCATCCCTTGCTTCATTTATCCAATCTGGTTGGATAATAGAAATGGCACAAAGAAATG
>Ga0068628_1000630_pt1 | contig 13067 bp, 13 predicted proteins | sample InSIn2gowninarea_FD_77431 | JGI IMG/M metagenome (GOLD analysis project Ga0068628, IMG submission 77431) | Clean room microbial communities from NASA Spacecraft Assembly Facility at Jet Propulsion Laboratory, Pasadena, California, USA -... ... | reverse complement strand
TGAATTGGCCAATACCAAGTAATTGTAGCCTATGCTCACGTATTCCATAGTGTGAGTGATTCTTTGCAGGTAAAATATGAGTTTGGAAAACCATTCTCATCACTTCTTGTGCAGGTATTGAGCTGTGGAGGCAGGCAAGCAATGGAATAGATTTGGAGATCAGATCTGAGCTGTATTGTGTGTAACAGGTGGAGCTGTACTGGATTGCTTGTGATAAGCATTGTACTTTGCAATTTTACATGTTCTCAATCATTAATATACAGATAGTGTGGGGTTTTTAGTGAGATGCTTTCCCTGGGTTACATACTATGTTAATGCGTGAATGCTCTTGATGTTTTATTGTTATTGATGCTACTATATTGATGATCAACGTAGAGGAGCTTATGTATTTTGTATGTATTCCACAATAGTACATTATCAGGATAATATATGTTGAATATGTGTTAAATTATTCAAAATTTCTACATGGTATCAGAGTTGTTGATCATCCGATCTACTATTCAGGAAGCGTTTACATTCTATTTCTTCAGGCAGAGTCTATAATTGGGCCAGGTAGCCTCTGGATTCATCCTTCTTTTGGAAGGTGGGATATCCGGTGAATGCCCATATAGTTGATCTCTTTACGAGAAATATTGTGTTCTCATGAATCTTAGATCCGAGGCGGTTGAGTTGGTTGCTGGTGGAATTCGAATTTGCAGCAGTGTTTTCTTGGTGGCAACACAACAATGTCTTTCAACGGATTGCGATTGAAGTATGCTCTTGAGGGCAGCTCAAACTATATTGCATGGACGGATAGGATGGAGGCAATATTAGATGATAACGTGCTGAAGGAGTTCATAAAGATAGATGTCCCAAAGTCTACTGATGTTACTCAAGCTGATGCTTGGCAAAAGAAGACCACAAAATGTTGAAGAATTCTGTTGGAGGGTGTGAGGGATCACATTGTGTCCAACCTCCATGGAAAGGCTACTCCATATTTGATGTGGAAATAATTAATAGAATTATTCCAAAGCAAGAGAGATCAGAGGAAGCTGGCACTTAAAGATAAACTCAGAAACATCAAATGCGAGAAGGGTGATAGTATGCCCAAGTATCTCACGAGGTTCACTCAGTGTCAACATGAGCTGGGAAGTGTGGGGGTTACTGTCAATGATGAGGACTTGGTGAGATTGGCTCTCCTTGGTCTTCCAAAGATTTGACATTCCTATCAAGACTCTGTCAATGGTCGGGAGAAATTGCCAGGATGGGAAAGACTGTGGTCAGATCTTGTGCAGGAGGAGATCAGGCGGAGTACTAGGGACGGATCTTCGTCAAAGGGAACTAATGAAGAAAATGGCACTTTGGTTGCCAAAGCAAAGAAAGGGAAGAACAAGAAAGCTTCTCAGTTAGGTGTGAAAGGCAAGAAGCAAGACATGTCCAAGGTGAAGTGTTTCAACTGTCACCAGCATGGACACTATGCCACTAATTGTCCACAGAAGAAGAAGAACAAGCAGGCTGCTGGATCTTCAGCAAGAGAGGCTCTAGCCTCACAGTTTGAGATTGATTTTTCATTGATCGTATGCTTGGTTTCAAGTGTGATGGGATCGGTGTGGTTCTTAGACAGTGGTGCGTCATTTCACATGATGGGAGATAGAGATTTGTTTTCTGATCTGGAGGACAAAGATCTTGGAGTGCACATCGAGATGGGCGATGATGGTAGATACAATGCAACCAGTATTAGTACCATTTCCTTTGAGAGGGAGTCTGGTAAACCCTTCGTATTGAAGTAAGTCATGCATGTTCCAGGATTGAAGAAGAATCTCATCTCTGTGGCGATGTTAGAAGACAAGGGGTATGATGTTGTTTTTAGTGAGGGAAAAGCTTTCCTGCGCAGCAAAACAACTGGTGAGACCCGAAAGATAGGGGTTCGAGTAAGGAACCTTTATCAGTTGCATGTAGATGGATGCGCAGCAATGGCAGGCAAGGCAGAAGGATTGGTGAGCCGGGATGATGGCGAGTTGTGGCACAAGAGATTGGGTCACCTTCACCATGGAGCCTTGAAGATAATGCAGCAGATCACTACAAGGATTCCTAAAGGCACTCTTGCACAATCAGATCAGTGCAATGGGTGTACTTTGGGAAAGTTTGCGAAAGCCACCTTTCACAAGAAGGATAGTCGCGCCACGACGATCCTTGAGAGAATTCACACAGACATGTATGGACCTTTCTCAGTTGTTTCGACAGCAAAACACATGTATTATGTGATTTTTGTTGATGATTTCTCTTGTAAGTGTTGGATCTTCTTCATGCAGAAGAAGAGCGAAACATATTCAAAGTTTTGTGAATTCAAAGCATTGGTGGAGAAGGAGTCAGGGAAGAAGGTGAAGGCTCTTAGGAGCGATAATGGTGGTGAATACATCTCGGATGAGTTCAAGGATTTCTGCAAGGCAGAAGGGATTCGTAGAGAGCTCATAGCTCCCCATAACCCACAGCAGAACAGGGTAGCTGAGCAAAAGAACATAACGATCGTGGGTGCTGCATGGGCGATGTTGCATGATCAGGGCCTACCCCTTCACCTGTGGGCAGAAGCATGCAATATAGTAGTTTATGTGCAGAACCGTTGTCCTCATAGGATACTTGGCATGAGTACATCAGAGGAGGCTTATTATGGTAAGAAGCCTAATCTTTCTCATTTGAGGATTTTTGGTGCTAACATTTACATGCATGTGATGAAGGATGCCAGGAAGATGTTGGAGTCGACCGTAGAGGTTGGGATATTTGTGGGGTACACTGATACACTCCATAACTATCGTGTGTATTTTCCAGACAGTGGTAAAACTATTGTGTGACGGGATATAAAATTTCAGGAGGAGAAAGCCATGAAGTGTTCACTTGAGAGGGAGCTACACTTGCATGCAGATGAGGAGCTATTAGCTCCTAAGGATGAGCTTCAGGATGTGGATCAGCCACAGGACGAGGTTCATGGAGTGGAAGAGACCACTCATGCGGCGCCAACCATCAGAGGGAAAAATCGCTTGACAGAAGCTGAGCGACTTGCTCAAGATGCAGAGAAAGTTGTAGGACCACCTACAACCCAACGCAGGCAGAGACAGTCACCTGATTGGTACACTGGATACATGGATCTTATGAGAAACTGTGTTGTGACTAAGACATCCTCTTTCGAGGAAGCTGTGGAGGATCCCACATGGGTAGACACCATGGTGGAAGAGTATGATTCTATTGCCAAAAACAATGCATGGGAGATTGTTCCTAGACTAGAAGGGAAGTCAATGGTGGGTTTGAGATGTATCTACAAAGTTAAGTAGGTAGCTGACAGGAGTGTGATGAAGTACAAGGCAAGATTTATTGCCCGAGGCTTTTCACAGATAGAGGGGATCGATTATGAGGAGATCTTTGCACCTGTCGCAAGGTATTCTTCCATATGGACGACTCTTGCTCTCTCAGCATAGATGGGATGGCACATTCATTAGATGGATGTGAAGACTGCGTTCCTCAACGGAGTCATTGAGGAGGAGGTGTACATTGAGCAGCCCGAAGGCTTTGAGGTCTTCAGCAGTGAGTCACATGTGTGCAGGCTCAAGAGAGCGATGTATGGGTTGAAGCAAGCACCACGTGCTTGGTACACACGGATAGACATCTATTTCACATGACTTGGATTCTCTAAGAGTGAGGTAGATCTGAACCTATACCAGATTGTGGTGGAGGGTAAGTTGCTTATCATTGTACAGTATGTTGATGATTTGATTCTAACGGGTGATGAGCTGTTGATACTATCATGCAAGAATGATCTTGCTATAGAGTTTGAGATAAAGGACTTGGGCCTCCTCCACTATTTCCTAGGATTGGAAATATGGCAGCGCAGTTGTGGATTGTTTGTTTCTTAGGGAAAGTATGCTCGGGAGATACTGGAGAAGTTCAACATGCATGGCTGCAAGCCTGTTGATACTCCTCTTCCTGGAGGTTGGAGGAAGGAGGATGCCACTTCGGGAGAAGAAGTGGATGACACTATTTATCGACAGTTGGTGGGGTCGCTGATGTATTTGGTCAATATACGACTCGATATATGTTATGCAGTTAACCAGCTTTCACAAGCTATGGTTAAACCTAGCAAGCTCTTTTGGAAGGCGGGCAAGCATGTATTTCACTACTTGAGAGGCACATCGAGATATGGATCTTGGTACAGATAGGAGGATGCAGATTAGGTAGGGAGTTGAAGAGGCTGAGTATATGGTAGCAAGGACATCGGGTACCATCATATCAGAGATTGTGTGCAGCGGAGGATCATGTTACTTTTATACATTCCAATGGAGGATCAGGATGCCGATATTCTGATGAAGGCTCTCACCAGGAGGAAATTCAAATACCACTGAGGTAGGATAGGGGTTGCTAATAATCCATATCTTGTCGAGAGGGAGTGTTGAGATTGCAACAAGATGATGGAGCTTAGTGAAAAGAGTCACCTTCACTAAGTGGGCTGCAGGCTATTTTTGGCGCAAATCTATTTTTAGACACATGGATCATGTCTATGGATTGCAGGTTACTATTTATGGATGATTGGTCAAGTTGGAAAAAATAGATGGACTTCTATTTTTAGATCACAGCGGAGTGACTGCTCAGTCTAAATATAGAATAGTCAAATATTATTGTCTCATCATAATATTTGGACTATAAACTTAATCTTATTCTCTTGGAGCACTTCAGGATGAGCTATGGATGTGGTACATGCATATCCCAGAAGGAAATATGTAGTTACCTATGGGATGACTAATCTTTACACGCAGGACTTCAGTTAGAACTCAAGTGAGTTGAGTTTAGTGGACTGGAGGTGCAGTTGATGGAGGTATGTTCAGTTTAGCTTTATTAAACTGGTTGTGTTTAGTCTAATTGGCAAATAGATTAGAGATGAGTTGGGTGAATTAGTTATTAATTAATTCACAAGTTATTAACTCATAATGCAACTATAGAATACATCAGTTAACTCAATTGCATGTCAGTGCATGTTCAGTTCAGCAAGGACAGGTGTTAGAGGATCAGACTGCTATCAGTTGTGACTGTAGTTGTGCATGATGATTTTCACAATCAAAGGGATTGAGTATGCCAATGAATTGACCAATACCAAGTAATTGTAGCGTATGCTCACGTTTTCCATAGTGTGAGTGATTCTTTGCATGCAAAATACGAGTTTGGTAAACCATTCTCATCACTTCTTGTGCAGATATTGAGCTGTGGAGGCAGGCAAGCAGTGGAATAGATTTGGAGATCAGATCTGAGCTGTATTGTGTGTAACAGGTGGATTTGGTACTGGATTTCTTGTGATAAGCATTGTACTTTGTAATGTCACATGTTCTCAATCATTAATATACAGATAGTGTGGGGTTTTTAGCGAGATGTTTTCCCCGGATTACATGCTATGTTAGTGTGTGAATGCTCTTGATGTTTTATTGTTATTGATGCTGCTATATTGATGATCAACGTAGAGGAGCTTATGTATTGTGTATGTATTCCACAATAATACATGATCAGGATAATCTATGTTGAATATGTGTTAAATTATTCAAAATTTCTAAAGATTTGCTCCTTTCACTCCGCAACTGGCTAGTTATCTTTGGAACTTGTTGTAGGCATTGAGTCTTTTCATTGATCACCACTATGGTGTATTACCTTGGGATCTTCACCTAGTAATGCTATATCATGAGCATTGTAACCTATTTTCTAATGTATCATTCTTTTCTTCTTTCGATTTTCTTTTAGTGTTTTTGCTTTGCAAAACTATGTGTTCAACCTTTATTAGCTAGATTCATCTGTGCAGGTTTTCTAACACATTTACATGGCATTAGAGCCCACTAGTTTCTAGATAAAAGGTGCACCAACACTTTATTTTGCAGGTATTACAGCTTGGAGATCAAAGATCGACAAAAAAATGGAGTTTCCAAAAGCATCGATCCTAACACCGTACAACTATCATGAATGGAAGGACCAAATGGCTCGATACCTTTGTCATAAAGGGTTGTATAGGATTACCATGGCTACAAAAGTGGAACACACTTCAGCTATAGAGAAATCCAAGTACCTCAACCGTATGGATGAGGCCCAGGGATCCATATGCATGTGCATCTCTCTAGAGTTGCAGTTTCATCTCTCTGCCTGCAATACTCCCAATGAGATTTGGAAAGATTTGGAAAAAGGTTGAAGATCTCTATGGGAAACAGGATGAGATGAAAGGATATCTGCTCATAGTGGAGCTGCTATCATTGGATCCATAGAACTATCATAGAATTCAAGACTTCTTCACCAAATATAATGATCTATTGCTGTAACTCAAAGCTTTTGGAATTGACAAATCTAAGGAGGAGAGTCGCCAAGTTCTCTCTATTATGTCAAATCTCGGACCAGAATACTCCGTCTTTGTGTCTACATTTCATTTAGTAAGGCTCGCAACAGGTAAATCCTACAATATGCCTTCTCTCAAAGAATTTATGGAGTCCCTTATTTTTGAGCAAGATAAACTCATTGGCATGGGGAAAATCAAACCTACAAAAGTGCATACACTTGCTATGCATGATGGTAGCCACAATAAAAATCACAAATCTGATTCAAATCAAAAAAATCAACAGCAAAAAGACAAGGGAAAAGCACATTTCCATCCAAAGAAGGAAGGGTACACCATGCCCTTCAATGACTCCTCCAGGTCGAGAAATTAGAAAGGGAAGAAAGGAAATAGATGCACCTACTGTCAAAGAGGATTCCATCCAGAATCCTCTTGCATGAAGAAACAAATTGATGAAATGGCATAAATCCTTCAGAAGCACAACCTTGGGGACCATATCCCTCAGGGCGCCAAGAAGAAAACTAAGGATCTGCCACACGGGAAAGGTAACAATATTCATGCTTTAGTTGCAATTAATTCTTCTCCTAATGCATGGATTATAGATTCTGGTGCATCACATCATATGGCTGCTGCAAAGGAAGTATATTCCTCCTTGGATGCATGCAAAGGACCTCCCATCCTCATGGGAGATGACTCACCTATTGAGGTCACTGGAAAAGGTAGAGTGGAACTTTTACATGGAAGCTTTAAATATGTGCTTCATGTTCCAAAAATTTCGGTAAACCTACTTTCAGTTTATCAAATCACTCATTCTGGAACCAGAAAGAGAGTGGAACTCACTCCAGATGCAATGAACATAGATGAACTACATAGAAGCTCCAAAATTGCAACTGGTGATGTAAACAATGGAGCCAGACTGTATACATTTTCTGAATTTATTGAATCTGAATCCTCCTTATTGCTTACACATGTTGATGATAGTAGTAGGCTTTGGCACGAGAGGTTTGGTCACTTAAATTACAGGTATATGTAGCAGCTAAGCAAGAATGACATAGTGGAAGGCTCGCCAAATATTAATTTATCCAAAGGAGTTTGTGAAGGGTGTGTCCTTGGCAAACATCCCAGAGAAAAGTTTGACATCGGCAAGACTCACACATCATCCTCTCCTCTAGATCTGATCCATAGTGATCTCATCGGGCCTTTTCCTCATCCTTCCATCAAAAAGGAAAGGTATGTGCTTACATTTATTGATGATTTCTCATGGTATACTTGGGTGTATCTTCTCAGGGCCAAATCTGAAGTTTTTGTGCACTTTGAAGATTTCAAAGCAATAGTTGAGACACAGTCAAAGAGAAAGATCAAAGCCCTCCGTATAGACAATGGGGGAGAATATGTTAACACAACACTTTGGAACCTTTGCCTTCAGTCCAGCATACAGTTGCAGTACACAGTTCCATGCACTCCGCAACAAAACAGAGTTGCTGAGAGAAAGAACTGATCTCTCAAAGAGATGGCTTCCTGCATGTTGCATGCTAAGTCACTGCCTCATAAGCTATGGGCAAAAGCACTTAATTGTGCTAACTACATCCAGAACAGATCTCCTCATAGGTCTGTCAAGGATCAGACCCCCTTTGAGGCTTGGAGTGGCACTAAACCAGAGGTCACTCACTTCCGTGTTTTCGACTCCCGAGCATGGGCCAGGATCCCCTCTGAAAAGAGGAAAGCTCTTGATCCATAGAACATTGAGTGCATCTTTGTTGGATACCGTGATGGTGTGAAGGGATATCGACTCCTGATTCTCTCTACGGACAAGCTCATCATTGACTGAAGTGTCAAATTTGAGGAAAGTCTCTCGCATGCACCTCAATCACCGCATGCAGACACCTTTTATTTACCTCATGTCCCAATTGATGACTCAATACACTCAGATTTAGATACAGAGCATGCAGATGCTGAGGTAGAGCATGCAGATGCAGAGACAAAGTCTTCAGATAAAAATCTAGTGCATGCAAATGATTATCGACATCCATGTCTAGATTGGGCTTCCAGCAGTGAATCATATTCCCCTGTCAAAAATCAGAGAACAAGGAGCTTACATGATATATATGCACAAGACCACCCAACTACTAGAAATGGTCTTGTGGGGGATAATTCTAATCTGCTAAGGACTAGCTCAAAGTTTATTGGGCCTCATCTTGCCCTCACTGCCATTGAACCATTGCCATCCTGGCATTGTCATTTGGTTCATTCTTCTGATCCACAATCTTATGCTGAGGCTACTGAGCATCCATCTTAGGAGTCCGCCATGGAGGAGGAATATAACTCCCTCCTCGAGAATCGAACCTGGGATCTGGTCCCGTTTCCTTCAGGAAGGAAACTCGTCTAATGCAAATGGGTCTACAAGACCAAGAGTGTTGCAGATGGGAAAATCACCAGATGGAAAGCGAGACTAGTAGATAAAGGCTTCCATCAAGTGCATGGCATTGATTATGACGAAACCTTTGCTCCAGTAGAAAAGATGGATTCCATATGCCTTACACTTGCCATTGCGGCTACGCAGGGATGGGAAGTACATCAGATGGATGTGAAGAATGTCTTTCTTCACGGATACCTATTAGAGGATATTTACATGGAGCAGTCACATGGTTTCATTCAGGATTCATCTTTGGTTTGCAGACTGAAGAAATCTCTCTACAGCCTTAAGCAGGCCCAGAGAGCTTGGTATGCGAAGATGGATTCTTTTCTCTTATCACAAAGCTTTGAAAGATGTAAGTCTGATTCGAATGTTTACTTGTTCAGGACACATAATTCTCTTCTTATCTTAGTTTTGTATGTGGATGATCTCCTAATGACCGGCAGCTTGGCTTCAGCCATTGATACAGTCAAGAGGGCCTTGCATGATAGGTTCTTGATGACGGACATGGGTCCATTACACTTCTTTCCTGGTCTTGAGATTAGCCAAGATGCCACAGGCATCAAACTCTCTCAGGCTAAGTATTCACGGGATCTCCTCGAGAGATTTCGCATGACTGATTGCAAGCCAACACTGACTCCTTTTCTATCTGGGTCCACCTTGAGGATGGAGGAGACACTCCATTAGTTGACAGCACTCTCTACTAACAATTAGTGGGGAGCTTATTGTACCTCACCCACTCCAGACCAAATCTCTCATATGCAGTAGGGGAAGTTTCCAGATACATGTAGGAGCTGCATGAGCTACATTGGAATGCTGCCAAGCACATCAACTGATATGTGCAGGGCACCATCACCTTCAGGATTCACTATGTAGCCAGCACTGTGTTGAATCTCCTTGGCTTCACTGATTCTGATTGCGCGGGCGACAACATTGATCGCAAGTCCACCTCCGGATATTCACTTAGTCTAGGGTCTGGTCCTATTTGTTGGTCGAGCAAGAAGCAAGCTACTATTTATCTCTCTTCAGCCGAGGCTGAGTACAGAGGAGTAGTCAACATCACCATTCAGGCTCTGTGGCTACAACACTTCCTCACTGAGTTGGACATCTAGTTCCACTACCCATTGTCATCTGGTGTGACAACCAGAGCACTCTCAAATTTTGCAGGGATCTAGTACAGCGACACTAGACGAAGCACATAGAGATCCATATGCACTAGATCAGAGACTTAGTACATGATTGGGTCATTGATTTGCAGTCTTGTCCCTCAGTAGAACAGACTGCAGACATCTTTACCAAGACATTCATTGAGAAAAAGTTTCGCTCTCTACGCGATCGTCTTGGAATGAAGGACACAATTGATTAATTTTAGTACAAGTTGGACTGTATTTTGGGTGACCTTTGGCCTTAGTTGCAAGGGCCCATTTTCTATTTTTCCCCATAGTGGTGTTCAGGGGGGGTGTTGGAACTACTACACACCTACATGCAGACTCTTAGCTAGAGCATGGGACTACATGCAAGATTCGTTTTGCATGATTTACTCCTTGATTTGCTCCTTCTTTCACTTCGCAACTGGCTAGTTATCTCCGGAACTTGTTGTAGGTGTTGAGTCTTCTCATTGATCACCACTATGGTGTATTACCCTGGGATCTTCACCCAGTAATGCTATATCATGAGCATTGTAACCTATTTTCTAATGTATCATTCTTTTCTTCTTTCAATTTTCTTTTAATGTTTTTGCTCTGCAAAGCTATACTTCAACCTTTACTAGCTACACTCATCTGTGTTGGTTTTGTAACACATTTACAGGAAAAACAATGTAGAATCACATGGAAAGAAAATCCATCCCTTTTCCTTTTCCGATTCCATCTTGCTTCAACTCAATCACTGACTTATCGTTCGGTGAATGCCTACATTTTCTTTTTCTAGGCCACTTCTTTAGTAATATCATATTACAGAAATATTTATTTGGAAACTAACGAGAGGGACTATAAATTAATTATAACTACACACAGATCCTCAAGAAGAAAGCATAGTACGAAGACGTAACGATCTATGATTTATACATTTCATTTTATTATATATATATATATATATAGATTTAGATTTGAGATGATTTTTTTTTAAATTAAATTTATTAATAATAAACATTTTAGATAAATATATATTTTTAAAACATTTTATTTTAAAAAAAATTATATAGATTTACTCAAAATCTATGTAAAAATTTATTTCCCAAGCTCATTTATAACTCGGTATGAATAAGAACGGTAATTAACATATTCCAATACAACTCTTTCTATTGCCATTAGCTATTTGAGAATTCCTATATAGCGTTACAATCTTACAATCCTTTCAAAATTCATGTAGGTTAACAATACTTGAGATTAACTTAGAAATCTTGTGAGTAGCCTCACATAATTTCTGGCTAGTTTATTTATCATGTACGTTAAGAATACTCGAGATTAATTTAGAAATAAGAAATCTTGTTTTTCATGCTAGTGTAGTTTGGTCTTAATTTTATTTTTTTATAGATTTTATTTTTATGTGTTTTTTTTTTTCAATTTTAATTTAGTCATTTTTTTTCAATATTTTTTCTTTTTTGTTATTTTCTTTGTTTTTTTCCTTTATTTTATTTTTCTTTTGCATCTTTTGGTATTTCAATTATTTCTAATTGAATAGCTTTTTCTTCCTTTTATTTTTCAGTTTCTCATTTTATTATAGCTATGATATGATATTTTTTCCATATCGATTTTTATATTCATTATTCTAATTTTCTATCCATTACAAAAAATTTATTATTTTGACATCATAATTAAATCCAATATTCACAACATCTTTATGAGTCTCAACAAATTCCATTACTATATTCTTCTCACATTTTGCTTATATTGTGAATGCAAATTCATTTTCAACTTTAAAATTAATTTCATCATATATATATATATAGTGTAATTTACTTTCTTTAAGATTTTGGTTCTCTAGATCTTGTATAAAGTAACATTTTCCTTTGGCAATTTATTCAACAAAATTCTCTAGAATATTAGGGTAATTGTAATCTCCATGTATTTTAAATGTCCTTATGTTTCAAAAAGCTCTTCCACGACATCCCTATTTATCTCTAAAATGTCAAAATATTCTAATTTTTCCATTATACTAGAAACTTCATCAACAACTATAATTCTTTAGGACTCACCTTTATGTTGGGTGTTTCTACTCCTTTCATTACATTCCATCTCCATAATATGACAAACTTCTTTAAACTTTGTTGTTAATGGAATTTTGATAAGAATGCTCTTATACAATCCTTGTTGAAGAAGAGATAACGTTGCTACATCATTCTTCATGTTTTCTACGAGTTGATCCCCTTGATTGATTAGCTATTTGAATTTTGGGTTCTTTAAAAAATTTGAACATGATATCCCATAAATGATATTGCGTGGTTCTCATCTTATTGTCCCAAGATAGTCAATTTTACCAAAGAACATTAGAGGGAGATAATAACTTTTGAAAAAAATGCGTGATGATACATGGATACTTACTCAAATTCACTTTCCAAATCCAATGATAAAAACAATAAAAATTGATTGAGAATAAGGATTTAGGGTTGTGCAAGGTCACTACTTAAAGGCATGCATTGAACTACTATTCTCTTTTAAAATTTCTAATGATGGAGGAAGTAAGAAATCTTAATAGTAAGTTTGAAAGGTTAATCTATGGTTCCAACCATATATTAGCCTCTCAACTTGTAGGGTTTCTGACATATCAAAGGTTATCTAGAATAAGATTCTATATATACGTCTATTTGATGTAGTACAACATGAGGGGATTATAATGGTTTCTAACAAGATGAAACAATGTGTTATGAGCCACATGAAATCATGTGTGGTTCTTTACTATATATTTTTCCCAATAGTAATTTTACATTATTAACAATATACCATTATCATAGTTTACAGATGCTACATTATTAACAATATGTCATTATCATAGTTTATATATGCTAGAACACATCCAACAAAAAATTTCCATCATTCATGTTTTATGATTGCTTTTGCATACATAAATATATGCATTGGCATGCATTGACCTACCTAGAAGAAACAAGGAATGACCATAATTTTTAATTTGCATAATCACCATTCCCACATGTTGCTATCATTTCTCTTGAATTCCAATGACTATTGAGATCCATCATTTAATTGGAGCATTTATTTCTCTGGCTTTTAGCAGGTTATGTATTATGAAACGTGTTAGTGTTAGTCAATTTTATCTTCCGTTAGTGATCAAATGTTCTATTTCATAATGTCCATTAGGGTTTAAGAT
>Ga0068628_1000628_pt1 | contig 13088 bp, 8 predicted proteins | sample InSIn2gowninarea_FD_77431 | JGI IMG/M metagenome (GOLD analysis project Ga0068628, IMG submission 77431) | Clean room microbial communities from NASA Spacecraft Assembly Facility at Jet Propulsion Laboratory, Pasadena, California, USA -... ... | reverse complement strand
TTCTACAGTTTTTCTAGAGGGAAGAGAGAGTAGGTTTGTAGAGAGATTGTTATGGAGTTTTATGTAGTTTCCAGAGGGAAGATGGAGATGGGATGCAAAGGGAATGCTTGGAAATTTTGTGTAATTTCTAGAGGGAAGACACAGATGGTTTGCAGAGGGAATGCTCATAAAGTTTGTGCATGTTTTCTTAACCTGTACTAACATAGTTGAACTACTCTGGTTATTTTAGTACTCACATTGTTGAAGATGTGTTTTATTTCTTATCATCATTGTCTCATCCTTATGGACTACTCTGCGGGATACTAGACAAGCCACCTTTGTGTATTTCTATCATCGTTTTCACATCCTTGTGGACTACTCCATAGGAGACTCGATAGACCATCAATTTTTTCTTGTTATAGTGATCATCACATCCATGTGGATTGCTCCATTTTCTGGTGTACTTATTGTCCCCTTCACCTTAGTTTTAACAACTACCACTTCTGTTGTGGATTATTCCACTTGATGCTGGATAGACCATTTCTGGTTCATGTGTGTCCCTACCTCAATAGAAGTATTGCCTCTCATTTAGAGGCTCACTTTAACCTCCCCCTTTATATTAAGAGAACCTTGACACAGTTACATTACACACTCATGAGGCACACCTCCCTTGTTTTCTGAATATTTCAGTGTAACTGTGATGCAGGAAAGTGTTTCCTCTACAGACAGAGGCAACCCCTCTAGCCCTAGAGTGGGTCTAGTCACAAACAAGGACAGATCAACAATAGCTTTCCTTAAATAGTTAAAGTTGGAGGCCTACCTCAACTAGTGGTTGATGGAGTTTCTTTTCATTGCTCCAGCTTTCGCTTCCTAGGGATAAAGGACGATAAACCTAGTGGGGTCTCCCAATATATACTCGATGGTACGTGGGAGCACAATTTTGTACTAGACTACTATTGAGTCATAGAAGGAGGAGTCACCCAACCTTGAGTTAAAATAATAGTGACTAGGTTTAGCGACGCCAAAGCATATCTCTAGCCTAGACCTCTAAATAATGAGCGTTATGTTCCAATGAGTTGTTAGATTTATTCAGTTCATTTTAAGGTTGATCTTGAATTATGTTTCAATTTTCAGGGCCTACCGTATGTATTCAACAAATCCTAGGATGTAGCTAGAATGAATGAAAGCATCTTCCATTTCAATGAACACCTACCTAAAGAAGGGTAGAGAGATCATTCCACAAACCAAGAAAACCAAGACAAGCGAGTGCAGACACTAAGAAACACAATGCATCAATACACTAATCTGAAGATGCATCAATACTACTAATGAAAGATTTAAAATTTGCTTGCCAATTTTCAAACATGAAAATTCGTAATGCAAATGTACTTTCACTTTCTTATGCTAAATGAATGAAAAATTTTGATTTTCTTTTTGTTTTAAATTCAAAGAAGCAAACAAGCAAGTGTGAATTGATCGATCCAAACAATTGTGATCTATGCTTGGTAGTCAAGAAATCGAATCAACATAAAAAATTGGTTCAATAATCGACACTAAAAATCAACCAGCAAGAGAACATGAAGTGAAAGAGCCTCAAGAAAATTACAAGATGATTGTGGATGAACCTTGAACAGACAAGTAACCCAAGCAAATGGTTTCTCAATGAAACTTCTAAAGGGCTAGGTCACATGGTCTAAAAACACAAGACTCACTCAATGAAATCAAAGAGATAGTACCCTAACGAAAAGAATTAAAACAACCTAATGAGAGACAAGAAACAATAGGGGATAAACCAGATTGATGAATTCAGGAGGTGAAGTTGTAAAAACAACTTTTAGGAATCATCGCAAGTGTTACACTGACAACTAGAGATGTCATCATTGAAATAGGGACCATCAGTAGTAATGCACAGACAACTAAAGGTGCCATCGCTAAAATAGGTAACATCGCTAGTGATGCACAGACAACTCGAGATGTCATCGCAAGTTTTACACAGACAACTTGAGATGGTCACAGAAGTACACCTATTTTCTGCGATGGTGTGACTTCAGGAGTCGTCATGGGAATTAAACTAGCAACCCTAGATCGTCACGGGTTCAAAGCTATAAAGTGGCAATGATGTCGCAACTGTTAGGCTTTTTTCTGCGATGATATTCAAAACAAGGGCAAACAAGCCAAAAGCTCCCAAACAAAAACCAACCAATCTAACAGACAATGGAGGGACTTCACAGATCAATCTAGGTGACCCAAAAGATTGCTAATTAATCCCCAAAAACAAAGAGAGACCAAAATCAAATCAAAACAAGAGCAAACAAGAAGAAGAACATAGGACAGGCTCCCCAGCGGAGTTGCCAATTTGTGATGCATGAAAGTGTTCCCTCTGTGGGCAGAGGCAACCCCTCTAGCCCTAGAGTGGGTCTAGTCACAAACAAGGACAGATCAACAATAGCTTTCCTTAAACAATTAAAGTTGGAGGCCTACCTCAACCGGTGGTCGATGGAGTTCCATTGCACTGCTCCAGCTTTCACTTCCTTCTTTTCAATGAGTGATTAACTTGAAACAAGAAAAGGAAATACAACAAAGCATGTAACTGGAAAACAACAATGAACTATTTACTCACAAAGTAAAGAAGTCATGAGCTATCAATTATATTACATACAAGACATAGGAAAACATCTTTGATTGCATTAATAATGAAATAAGAGTCAGCTTACAACCAAAGTCTTGACGTCACAAGCCTTCTCACGATGGTCTAGCCAACCTGTTCTTCAAACACTCACTCTTGGATGATGGATCTCCCAAACATACAAGTCTCTCTCTCTCATTCACAAGTTTTACATGAAATCAAGGGAACTTCACAACCTTCCCAAAACTAGCACTCTCACACATATCACACTCACACCAGCTATCTATCAAAGCACTAACAGCAAGAATTCCAATTACCAACTAGCCAACTAGTAACCATCCAACCAGATGATCATATCTAAAGTGAGTGTTTAAATAGGAGAAAGAGTCTCCATGAAAGGTGGAAGGGAGAGCTTATCACTAAGGAAGGTAGCACAATTGATGGAACTTCTACACCAGGGAAGGAAGGGCGAAACAAACTAGGCCAACAACCAGGTCTGGAGTCATCTATAAGGCTGACTGTTGGAACAAATTCACCCAATCTGGATCATCGTGGGCACATAACTGATCTTCAGAGCCGACATCGCTAGTGATTAGTGTAGCCAGTCAAATCAACGCCGAAGTCTAACACATAGCCCCACACTGGTGCATAAAGTCGAGCCATCATGGGAATCATATGTACTTCTGTGTTGGCAGGACGAATGAACTGTTCATGAGCACCCTTCAGCGTGTATATTTCGTGCATAGCCATGATGAGGCAGATAACTTAGGAAAGGTGGGTTAATTGGCACCATAAGAGAGCATTTGTCTACTATGAGCATGTTTGACTTGGACACATGACACAGTGAAAGGACCGGGCAGTGAAGGCAGTAAAAAATTACTGTGTGACAGTATCAATCTAATGTGCTGATAGATAGATCCAAGGAAGATCTCTAATTATATGACAACTAAGACTTCTTACTAGATGAGACTGTTGAAATGATGTGAGGTCTAGTTGGGACTTCACATCAGGGAAATTCCCTTTGTTGGGTGGAGCACAATCAATAATGTATATTTCTCTTTTAATTTGAACTTGGTTTACATTATTTAGGAATAACAACTATTTCAAAGTAGTCATCTCCTCATTCTAAGAAGCTAGCGGAAGTGATACATACCATTGTAAATGTATTATAAAAAGGTATCCAAGCAAAAATCTTTGATTCTCATTTAAAATAGAAATCATACATCTTTCGTACTCATTCTCATTTGAAAGAGAATAGGTGTCCTCATAAATAAGATAACGAAACTTCATCTTCATCCTTGGCATCAAGATATGCAACATTAATGGAAGCACTTTTAATAACATAACATCAAAACAAATACAGTGCAACCGTGTTAATACTCATGTTAAATACATCGTGAATAACAACATATTTCACATCCATAAAAAGACTATTAAACAAAAAAATCCTAACCAATTCATCACATAATCACAAATATAAAAGACTTTGAGAACATGATAAAGTCTTTGTTACCATAGTTGGTTCTTTAAATAGTGGATAATTACACGGGATATCGCACTATTGTCTAGAATTTCTAGTGAGAGATTAATGGCCTTGAGGCTATTTGAAATCACCTTTATGATGATTCTGTAAATACATTGCAAAATTCTATAGGAAAAAATCCAAAGGGATCATTCACCAACTCCTTTTTCAGAATAAAAGTGAGAAGCTTGCATTAAGAGCCAAAGAACATAAGTAGTAGCTCCAATCTCCTCGACCATAGCATGGATCTCATTCTTAAGGAAGGACCAATAAGCATGAAAAATGTGGGCGGTGAAGGCATCTAATCATGGAACCTTATCCTTTGAAACACTCATGATTGCCTTCTTCACCTCACCCATGGAGATTCCTTAGATGAGGGCATGAATATGTTTTAATTTAACCAAGTAGATGATGTAGCTTGTGATCTTCATTATTTCAGTAACTCTATTTTCTTATGTGATATTCCTTATTGCACCAGCTCTATTGTCCTATTTGTCTTTTTATAGGAATTTGTGATAGTAATTTACCAACTCCTCTTTCATAGCCTCATGATCTCTTACCTTTTGTCCTGCAAGGTTTTGGAGTGAAAATAATTATAATATGATGGCCATGATTTATCATCGATTTGTAAAAAAAAATGGTATTATTTTCACTCTAGTTTAGACATATGTAGGGTGGATTTTGCTGTAATATAATTTCTTCATGGATTCTAAGTTCCTTTAGTTCAATGAGAAGCTAATTTTATTCCTTTACAACATTATGGGCCCATTGTTGTACCTAACCCATTTGTTGTATCATCTCCATTTTGGATTGAATATTGTTTCCAAAGTCTTCCAAATTCCATTTTTTAATTCCCACTTTGAGAACTTTTAGTTTTTGTTGTAATTGGAACATGATTTAGTATGCTCTTGGAACATGGGATTGAAGCTTGGAAAAAAATATCCTTATATCATATAGATTTTGAAACTAAGAATCCATTTAATATAGAAGAAATATGACCCCCTGCTCATCTATTGTTCTAGCTAAAGAGCCCCTTTAACTTTTTCTCATATATGACTTCTAGATCTTTCATGAGATTAAGGAAGACATGGATGAATCCCCATTTTTTTCCTGCAATGAATGATATTTAAATCTCCACCTGTGATCCATAGCATGTTGAGGAATCAAAAGAATATAAGCTTGCGATCTTGCAAAGGTTTTGGTTTGTCACTTACCAGGGTTGGGCCATAGATGGTGGCTAATCTTCTTATGATGTTCAGCTAGAATGAGTAAGGTTGAGAATTTGGTTCTTGGAACATGATAATTGTAGGGTTTTTCCTACTAATATGAACCTTTAACATCCTCTGATTTAATTTTTAGTTGATAAGGATGAACAACTGCTAGGAAGAAGTCAGTCACCTTACCTGAGATTGTCATCATTGTAGCTAATTGTTGTAGGAGATTTTGACTAATTTTTCAACCCTTAATTTAGTCCTTGTGATTCCTTTATATCTCATTGATGTTGCACATTTGGATTCTTATAGTTGAAGAGCCTAAGCTTTGGTGAGGTGATCCCTTGCATGATATCTTCAATTGCTTTCTCCTTAGTTCTTCCACCATGCTCGCCAAGGTTGATTCCTCGACATCCATATCTTTATACTTCGTTTATGTAGAGGAAATAGGACTACCTCTTTTGGATTGCTAATTGGTGGCTCCATCTACGTACCTTATGCTTAGTAAAACTTCAATGAGAGTTGGAATGTTCTAAGCTAGTTTCCTGAGTTTAATTGTTAGCCATATAATATTTTGATAGTGAAATGAGAAATGATTTTCGGGAATGCGATATTAATGAGGGATGGTATTGGCACATGGAATTGTAATAAATCATCTTTACAAGTTAATAATATCCATGGTAAAGTGGGGGTTGTTATAGACATTTTTGGGCATTGCAACTCCAATCATAAATGTCCATAAACCAAGGGCTCTTAAGTCCCTAAAAGTGTTGTTCTAACCTCTAAAATAACAAGGTCAACTGATTACATCTTCTCCCAGAGTTCTCCATGAAAAACTGCTAAGAACCGATCAAAACTGGACCATCTCACCTGCTCCATGGTCAAAGCGCGCTGCATCCCACCTAAATACACACAAGAGGTGTGATGCATCTTGAAAATCCCTTCTATGGGGTGTGATTGGTGAGAGTGTACAAATGGCAGGGTCAATCTACAAGGTGGAGAATCATGGAATCTTCTAGAAACTTCTCTTGTGACACTTGCCTCTCTGAATTCGCCCAGGGATGAGTAAGAGATCATCAATCTCCAAGTGGATTCAAGAACTATCAGAGAGAGGACGCTAATCAAATCTCAAAAGTTGACTCACCCCCCTTACAAACATCTATATATGGATCGCTAATCCTAGAGAATGAAAGACTGGAATTTGGTATCTTGTAAGGAAGTGCTACTGGTTTCTTGGTGCAACATCATAGTGTTGGGTGATCTAAGCTTTTCATGAGGTGAAGAAGGGCTTCTTGCTGAGAGGATGACACTAGGTCAAAACAATTGGTTGTAATCCTCTTTGCTTTTCTTGATTATTAATAAAGCTATTCAAGTTTTCCTCCACATTATTGTATGATTGATGATATATGCTTTTATGTGGTCAATGTATATCTAGTCCTATATTGTTTGTGACAGTAGATCTCTATTCTTGGATAGTATTATTTTGCTTTGATTCCAAAAGTGTTCTTCGAAGCTGTGTTGGTGAGAGAGGAGTGGCAAGGATCTATCAGAAGAAGAGATAGGAATCAAGTATGGAACCAAGTGCAAGACAGAGGTTGGTCTCCTTCTTTTCCCTTTCATCTTCTTCTCATAAAGGAAAACAAAAGTAGTTTTAGTTTGTTTGTTTGTAAGGTAGGTACCAGCCTTAGTGGGACTAGCAGTTCTGCATAGACATTAGATTTCTCGGTAACAAAATGGTTACTCTGATGGGGAGCGAATAGATTGTTTGTTTATCTACATTTGTTTACTTTATAAACTTACAAACGGAGCCTGAAGTTAAGCCAGCTAGCCTTCAAACTGCATTTGCTATGCAAGTGCAAAGTAGATCAATGCTTCTTCAGTCTATCTCCTAGTTTTGTTTATGAACTGGACAGTTAATTTACAAGATCTCTAATTGCCCTTGTGGTGGCTTTAGTAACCTCTTTAGATCTACCCTTGTTATTGATTTACTACTTACCACTTGCTCAGCGTAAATCCTTGAACTGAGCTGCAAACTGTGACCCCAAACCTAGTTAAAGTCTCATCCCTGGTCCAGCGCACTATCTCCTTTGTGAATTCTAGATACATCGCACTTCCCGAGTGTAGTAGGTGCATTGCATCTCTTTTTCACTGTGTTACATGTGCACTGATCAGACAATGCCTTTCCTGCTCCTAGATTTTGGTTTCTGTGTTCACTCTTTTCAACTATATTCAGGAGTTTTGCTGCCTGTAGTCAGTACACCTCTGTTGAAACCGCCTTCCTTGCCATTATTCCACCTCCATTGTGAAAATAACTGTAAATGTTTTTATGTATTTAGAGCCATTTTCAGTTCTCTTTTACAAAGAAGTAGCATAATTGCACTGTCGTTTCTTGATTTGAAAGTGTCGCAAGTGTCGTTTTCAGTCATAAAAGAGAATCCGATTATTCTTGAAAGTCGATTACACTGTTAATCTTGTATTTGATTCGAATTAGTGGTTTTTCAAGTGTCAAAAGCAAGTTTTCAATTCCAAATCGCAAAGTGTCATCATTTTCCTCATTTTGTTTTGAGAAGAAACTTGCCAGTAATGTCGCTTTGAAAAATAATTCATATTTACGCTTAGCTTTCTTTCTATCATTCACACATTAAGAAGGCTGAAAAAAATACAGGCATGTGCATTTGCATTTATACTGTTTGTTGGTTTGATTTAGGATAGTGCATATAGTGTGTTCTCTCTGCTCTATGTTGAAAGAACGTCATCTCTCTTTCCTTAGTAGCTAGGATTTTCATTGCAAAAAGAAGATTAAACGATTGTTTATCATCTTAGATTGCATTTTAGGAATTGTACATCTACATCATGCGGTGAACCTAAAAAGTAAATTTCTTAAGCAAGATCAACTATAAAATAAATTCAATGAATCTAAAAACGCTTTGGAACCTAACGCACAACATTTAGAAGTCTAGGCTAGAGACGTGTTCTGGCGTCGTAAAATGTGGTAACTGTTTCTTTCATTGTTGGTTGGGTGATTCCTCCACTTTGAGATGACAAGTGCCAATATGGACTTGTGCTCCCACGTATCGTTGAGTATATATCGGGAGACCATGATAGGCTTTATCCTTTATCCATATGAAGCTGTGTCTGCCACCCTATCGATCGCAATGCACTGAACACAACATTTGGGAAGATTGACTGCCGTACCGTAAAAAGTATTCTGTAGTTTTGCGATTGGTTGGGTAATCCCTCTATCTAGATTTCCAGAGTAGTCTCTTTCGTTCCTTTTCAGACTCCTTAAAGGAAAAGGTCGATCTGAGCACTTGTCACTTCAGGCTCATTAAAAATCGAAGGCGACTAGAGTCATCTTTTGTTTTTTCTCGACTCTTAAAAATTGAAAAAACAAATTGTGTCAAAGCATCTAAATTTTATTTTAATCAGAATAAATATCACCTTTCCTATGTTGGTCTTAGGTTGAGAAAAATGGAGTCCACCAACCAAGGAGTTCCCCTTGGGAGAAATCCTAATCCTTTCTCCTCTTGGGGAGATGTTGGTGCACCCCATATGGCCACATTGTTGCTTCCAGGATTGACAATTGGCTTCCCTGTATGGCTCTTCTCGACTTTTGTCTTTCAAAACACCTTGATCCTGAACAATCAAGTCAGCAACTAAACAATACTAGAGTTACCTCCCAACCTTCTACTTTGTCGAATTCTTCCTCTCCTCCTTCCTCTTCGCTTGATGAAGCTGGTAAAGCCAAAAATCCAGTAACTGAGAAGAAGAAGGAGAAGAATAAGAAAGAGAAGAAGAAGAAGGATCCAAAGGTGAAAAGGGGCAACCAGGCATCGTCTAGTGAAAATCCACACACTGCACCATCCGGGCCTAAATCACCATGTGTCATTTGCAAAGGAGACCACTATCATTGAGATTGTCCTTGCATCCCTCAGATCTTAAGGGACTGGTCTCCTCATTTTCACAATTTGGTGTCAACCTCTGATGATCATGTTGAAAATACACTGTCGACTAGTGAAAGTGGAGCCCCTGGACAGAAAAGAAAATGTAAATTTTCTTGTAAATGTGTGAAGGCGATCACACTATCCACCATTATCCCTTCTTAGACGAGGCTAAAAGAGTTTTGGACGACCATCCAGTTTCACCGTTACGGCTTCCTCCTGGATATAAGAAACTCTTGCCAAGTTCGTCACTAGTTGAAAATCAAGCTGACACGCCCTTGTGGTCGGCTGAAGCATCTATCATTGAAGATAAACCATCTGAATCCACACTAGACGAAATTCAAAAGGTCGAGGCAGCAGTTGACCCGGTCTTGCCTTCAGAGGATCTATCTTTAGATGATACAGTCACTGAAGAGAACAAGAATGACATCATTCAAATTCTCTTTGTAAGCATAGGCTCTGATGAACATGGGGGCAGTCTACCCATTCCTTTACCGCAGGAAGGAAGTTTGTCAGAGTCATATGCAACCATCTATTTGGTCCCACCTCCAAGAAACCTGGTTGTTTCCTTTTATTGGAATCTACTAGGTAGACCCCGTTTACCGGCGAGTGTACCATTTCGAATCATTGCTCAAATATATAGAATGGTCATGGCTGGTACCATCATAGATGAAGGGACTTCTGTGAGTATCCTTTCCTCAACTGCTTGGAAAGTGCTTGGTTCACCATCGCTTTTTCCTGAGATGAGAAATATAACAGGCTTTGACAAAGGAACAAGTCGACCATTAGGGATCCTTCCCAATGTGCCGATAACATTGAGAAGGAAAACCATTCACATGAACATAATGGTAGTCCAAGGACCCCTAGATTATAATCTACTCCTTGGACGAGACTATATTTATTGCATGGGAGCCATTGTCTCCTCACTCTTTAGAGTAATGTGTTTTATGCATGAAGGAAAAGTGGTCAAGCTCGTAGACTAGATTTCATTCTGTGGTTCACACTTAGAAAATAGTCATATGCCAACCCTGAATGGTCTTTTCACGCAAGTAATGTCTCATCAATCCCGAGTCCGTCCTCCTGATGAGCGCGAGTGATTCGGAGGATATGACTGAAACCCAGGGGGCATGAACCCTAGCTTGTTTCGACAGGAAAACCTTGGGTATAGGGTAGGTTTCCGCAGAGGATATATGACCGGTTGACACACCCGTCCATTTTGGAAAATGGGATTAAACGGGAATAAGATACCTCTGTTAAGGTAGGCCTTTCCCAATAGAACAAATGTTTTGTCTGCAAATTGAGGGGTAACCTGGAAAAGGTAGGCCTTTCCCGATAAAACAAATGTTTTGTCTGCAAATTGAGGGGTAACCTAGAAACTCTACTTTGCTTTACCTAGGGGCATGCAAACCTTTTGACGTGCAAGAAAAGAGCGAACATTTATTTTTTAAAATTTATAGGTCCTCTAACCCTTTAAACTGTAAGATTGGTCGTTTCCTAACTTGCATAAAGAAAGGATGTGGGGCAAAGCTTTGAAAAAATGTTGTTTTGTATTAGACATCCTTATTATACGATTGGATCGAGCAGTTTTAACATGGAATTCAAGCTCGTTAAAAAATAAACATAAGCATTGAGAAAATGTTCCCCCATAGTTTAAGCTCATTAAAAAATGAACCATTTTCCGGTAAATAACCATTATGAATGTATTACCATCAGCCTTTGAAGCCTTGGTCATGTTCTCATCATCACCTCCACTTTGTTTTGGCATTTCATTCACCTCCATTTGATTGTTTACCCATTTTTGAGGAATAACTGCGAAGAGTGATCCTGCTAGCCATCCTTGTGACACTGCCATGATTGGAAAATTCCAAACCTTACCTAGAATCAGCTGCTACCTGAATTTTATCACTCGTTCCTCAAAAAACGAGTCTCCTTTAAGCTCTTTTCAACTGACTCATAAAGTATGAAAAGACTGTCGAGCGATTGGCCTCTCTAGCTCGTTAAAGGGACCGGAAGTGTTATCCCTCCTTTAGATTTTAATCTTTTTGGACCTGATGGATTATTACACAAAAATATCGAGTGCTTGTTTTGTTCGGCTCGTTAAAAGTACCGAAAACATCATCCCTTTTGTATTGTTTTATACTTTTTCAGACTTAAGGGATTATATGACGAAAAAGGATTATTGGAGTTTTCTTTACATCCCTTTTTTAGACTCTCTAAAATTAAGAAGGACCAAGTTATCCTTGTCGTCAAACTCGTTAAAACCGAATAGCGACAAACTTGTCCGTACAGACAAGAACAGGTTTCACTATCGCTAGGCTCATTAAAACATAGTGACAGGGTTTCCTGAAGGGAAAATTATAGAACAATCATATGTTATCCTCCTCAAGCTTGAAAAAAATAAAGAGGTACTGGTCAACAATGACTCGGGAAAAATTAGGAAGAAAACTTGAAAAAACTTTATTGATAGCAAGTCGCTCTTGAACATGACACTTTCACTCTGCATGCAAGTCGGGTTGGGTTGTTCCATTCACCGATCACATCACCATGGTTCTATCACACCATCCATATTTGGGGTTAATGCTACCAATCCATCATGCCAGTGTCGCTGATATGTTCAAGAGAAGTCGCTCAGATAATTCACCTGTGTCTCACCCACTGCAATACATTCACGCTCCATTCTTTCATTACTGCCACCCTAAACCTTATGTCACTAGATCGTTTTCACCTCCATTAAAATCATTTGCTCCGTTCTGTGTCATTGATGTGGGATTCACTAAGGCCCTCCCATGATGGATCACTTCTTGTCGACATCAGCTCATTATCCAAGAAGTCGATCTAGGAATAACCCTTTCAGTACTTTGAAGCTTGCATGCCTCAATGGCAAGTTTCTCACTTCCGGCAACAGGTTTACATCAATGGCCTTTGATTGAAATATTTTCTGTGGTGTTCGACACAAAGTCCCTTATACACACCATGTGAATTGTACTGTAGTACCTTGAGGGTCATCATCATTATCGGTGATTCCCCTCGTGCCTATTAACAACTTACACAATTGGCTGGTAATCAGGCGATGTCTTTCCATGTTTGACTACAGAACCTCGCTCACATGGATCGACTTGTACTTTGAGTGAAGATAGAACGAGATTTAAGACTTTAGATCTAGTTTCATCCATCTGGGCTATGATATATATTCAGAAAGATAAAGACATCAAATGTACATCATTACTACACAGATAATCATCCAACCTAAGGGATGATGGCTCTACTAGAATCATCAGTCTACACTCAGACGATTGTCTGTCTTATGTACATGAAAATGAACTTATAAAGCTGAGCATGGGAATGCCTACCTTAGCTAGATCATGAAAATATTATGAAGATAATGTATTGTATTGTATCTTATTACAGGTTGCCTGTTATGAAACCAGCTCAAGAAAAGATAGAAAAGATAGATCAACGCCTTAGAATTCAGCCTCTTCGAGGGGGAAAACTCCTTTACATTACATAAATGAACAATTCTTGGATGATTCAAATGACAAAACCTCCTTTCTATATATAGGAGTCTAACGAGTCACAATATAACCCAGCCAACCTAACAATAATAATATAAAGCCACAAAAATAACAATAGGGGGATTCTATGGGGCACAGAAATAACAACATGGGGGTAATAGGGGCACAACAATCTAAATAAGGGGTATAACTACAATAGTAATGGGGTAATCACTAGTATTATAGGGACCCAACATGCCCCTCTCCTTCAAAAAAGTGTTGTCCTCAATGCTTGAGTAGTTCTGGATACTTCTGCAT
>Ga0068628_1000626_pt1 | contig 13112 bp, 11 predicted proteins | sample InSIn2gowninarea_FD_77431 | JGI IMG/M metagenome (GOLD analysis project Ga0068628, IMG submission 77431) | Clean room microbial communities from NASA Spacecraft Assembly Facility at Jet Propulsion Laboratory, Pasadena, California, USA -... ... | reverse complement strand
GAGTAATTTTCTATCATTGTGCACAAGGTTGAGACCAAGGTTTCCAAGGCATGGGTGCAATCCAATTACTTTGTGGTCGTTGTGCATATGTTCGAGTGTTGAAACCTTGAGTCATATTTCATTGTGGATTTTACCATGGTCTCTTAGTAATAAAACAAAGAGTTTCTACTCGACTTGGCATCACTTCCTCTTGATAGACAAATTTAAGACCCGATATTGAAGGACATTCCTTTGTATCATGATTATCTACACATATAACATAGGTTTCTACACTTTTTAAGTCAACAGGGAATTCTGTCAGGGCATACTTCTTTCTACATTTTGGACAAAACATAGATAATGCAACATTTTCAGCCTTTTTCCCTTTTTTATTTTAAGGGTATCTATTTGCTCACTAAGACTCCCCAAAATATTTTTTTTGAAATTCTCAAGAAAATCCATCTTACTACCCTTCTTATAGATTTCTTAATCCTAGACACAAAAGGATCTCTAGGATTTTTCCCAGTTCTTGCCTTTCCTCTTGAAATGTGTATGCATAACTCACAAATATCTCCAAATGATAATTGATAAATATCTCCTTTACCCATAAAATTGAGAATATATATACACTCATCTCTAATAGATTTCAACAAGAGAGCTTTCAAGGTTTCTTCATCTAGAGTATGCATTTTATCCCTTTTTATATTATAGCAAATCTTTCAATGAAATATTCAAGATTTTCATCTTCTTTTTCAATAATTTTAAAGAATTCCTCTTTAAGGTTATGGGGCATGTGGTGGGCCCCAGTGTTTCAGCAATAATGCTGTAACTCCATGGAACTCCCTTCTTTAATATTATCAACCCGGTAGTTCGTAACAAACTTGGAAGCGATGGTGTTATATGCACACGTACTAGCTCTTGCCGCAGCTATCACTTGATTAGCTGGCACAAGTCCGCTAGGAGCTTAAGGCAAATTCTATGAGCTCTTACAAGAATCTTTTTAACTGATGGATGAAAGCTAACTCGACGGAGGCTAATCTACTTGCAGAAAGAAACTGAAAGCGGAAAGGAAATGTAAACCCTAGTTTTACTGACTAACCCTACTGGTGCAAGAAAAATTATGAAAGCTATAGAAAGGAATGCCATTGAATCTTAGAAAGGTAAAATGAATGTGACTAAGCTACTTCTAAACTGAAATATGAAAAGAAACATCTTTTTACATATTTTTGAGTAAGTTGGCAGAAATATCGTGCATGTGCTTTAACTGTTTTTTATTGTGCAGAGGTGGATTGGTGAAAGGAAATGCTTGTAGGATGTTGGGAAGGTTAGAATAGGGCCTAAGGGGTTCTTATCACCCTTTAGAGAGTTTCACAGTGATCAGATCTCAAGAAACTACTTTCGTGAGCTTCTACAGGAAGTCTGCAGGGGTTCTACAGGATGTTCTGAAATTTCTACAGGATGTTCCAAAAAGAGGATTTTGGAGGGTTGATGGAGGAAAAATGGTGGGAAAATGGAAATGGAGGTTGGATAATGATATTAAGGTGTCTAGGACCTGGTGAATGGGGCTAAGGAGCAATTGGATTTGTTCGAGGGTGGAGGAAGCGATAAGGCACAAGAATGTAGAAATTAGGGCAAGGTGGGAAAAGTATGGAAAATGAAGGGTAGTAATCATGGATTAAGGGTTGGAGTAGATTATCTGATGGAGGAAAGGTAGATAGAGAGGTAATAAAGTTGCTCTGTAAGTTATTTCACAAACTGAACAAACAAAGACTTGGAAAATCAAGGACCTAGCTACTTTAACCTAATATGATCTAAAGAACAGCAAAGAAAATGAATAGCAGTTTACTTGCAACGAAATCATGTGAAGTAGCTATGAAAACTAAGAAATCATGAACTTGAGCATGTAATCACAACTGGTGTCAACTTCTACAAATGAGAATCTAACACTAATAATTGCATGATGAAGCAAAAACTGTGTTTTTGGTGGCAGCAAGCACACCTTGATCCCAGCTCATGGTCCCACTGAGGGAGAAGTGAGATCAAAGGTTCTTGATAGCCTTTTTATGAATATATTCTCTATTATTAACCTATCCGAATCAATCTGAACATGAAAAGCTATTTTAATCATCAAAAATGACCTAAGTAACAAAGCAATATCTTAATCTAAATAATATATTTTATTCTAAAAATGCAGCAAAGACACATAAAAGTAAACAAAGGAGGTATTGGGCACTTCAGTTGGGCCCAACCCAAAGAGCTACAGCCTCCTAAGAGATTAGAGAGCTGGTGCAAAGCTAGATTCATCTTTATTGAGCAAGAAATAATAGTTACATCAAAAACTGTCCACAAGGGAAAGCTTGAAAGTGTGTTGAAATGCAAAGCTAATCTACTGCCTAAAAAATGACTAAAAGAATGACTAAAATTGAACTACAAATTAGCTAACTTCTACCTAAAAAGTGGCTAACTAAAAGGAGGCCCTAAGCCTTCTTATTTATACAAATTGAAGACCCCAACAGCCCTCCTAAGCTCTAGGAACTCAGTTCCCAAAACTTGTAGTTAACAACATCCTTACTAGCCCTTGCTCATCTGCCCTTGCGATAATTGATGTGGTGGCCCTTGAACTCTGAGTTTATGGTGGAGAATTCAAGGTAAGGGCCCATAAATGAAGGGGACACCTTCCTAAAAATCCTCTCCACGAATTTGGTTGCCAAGTGCTCATTTAAATCTTTGATTTTGTCTCAAATTTGACTAAAAATCTGCACAAAGCACCCGTTAAAATTGTTAGAATAATGACTAACCCAATTCACTCTATTAGCATAAATATAATAAAAAACATGCAATAAACTAATGAGAGTGGTGGATTAAGTCGAATTAGGAGGCTGAATGAGCCCATATAATTATCCATTTTTGGGCCTCATCATCACCCCCCTACTGAAAGTGTTGCTCATCCTCTGAGAAACTAATCTATCTCCTCATCTTTGATGGCCCTCATGCCCTCCCTGTCATGCCAAGCTTCTGAAGTGATGTCCTCTTCTCGGTCATGAAACCACGTTTTTCTCTCTACTTCTTCCCACTGCCTGTGCTACTCTTCTTGTAACTGTTTTATTAGTGCCTCGATCTCAGCCTACAACCCATCCTTCCTTTGTTGTTCATCCAAGGATTCTTTCTATTGGAGTCTCTTCCCGTTTCTATTGTTCTCCAAAGATGTGGGGCCTATCTTCCTTATACTGTTCCTCTAGTTGTAGCTGTTGTCTAAGCAGCTCGTTTTCTTCCTCTAGCTTGGCCTGCTGGCTGCTTTCCACATGTTGTACCATATCCAATTCCTTTCTCACCTCTTTGAGTTGTTTCTCCAGGGGACCTATATCTACCACACCCTTGGACTTGGTGATCTTCATCCAAGTGTGGGTCCTCACTCTCTCTTCTTCTAGTGCAAAGAAAACTGGCACTGTGAATTTTTTGGGAATGATCTTTCCGGCCTCTAACAAGTTATAGTAGGAGCCCAAGCTAGGTTAGGGGCTTCATTCCATAATGTTCTCACCTATTCTTCCTCCTATGATGATTTAGCTGCCTTTCCTTCCAATTCTTCAGTCTCCTTTAGCCTAGCCAGCATTTCCTATAGAACAATCTCAACATCTTGTAGGGAGGTCTTTGTGTCCAACATTTTAATCCTTTCTCTCCATGTGGACATTTTCAGGCTTCCCCGTTCATAGGTGATGGATGCCTTTGAAGGATACCTTTCCCTTTGTTTAGCTGGGGTGTCCACAATCGTAATTGGCTCTTTTGACTATGGTTTGGGTCTGCCAGTTTTTATCTGCATGCTCCTTCTTGCCTGAAAATACATGAAAGGCTCCCTTTTTCGCTTCCCTTTTTGCTTTGGAGATGTGCTTAAGGCAGCCAGCACAACTACTACCTCCCTAGCTAAAACCTCAGGTGATTTCTCCTTTTGCTGCTCTGTTTCCATGCTTCCTGTAGAAGGTCCTGTGTCGACTATTTTCATGCTTCCTGTAGAAACAGTTTTCATGCTTCCTATAGAAACTGTTCCAACTGTTTCAGTCTGCTTGGTTGGAAGTGTCTTTTCTTTTAATTTATGTGTGGTTTCCTTGGTTGTGCCCTCCTTTGAACTTCAAGACAGGATCTCTCAGGTGTTTATATTTTAACTTTTCACCAATTCTCGGGTTCTAATGCTTTTACTGCCCAAAACTCGGTTGTCCGTGTATAAAAGGAAGAATTAGGTTTCCATCGACAAAGTGCAGAGCTCAATTTTCATCCCTAGCATACATACAACCATGTAAAATTCACATTCTTCATACACAGGTTAGCCTTCACAGTGCTTTATCTTTTCTATAGGAGGAATTTTCTTAACAGGAACGGTGGAGTAGAATTTTGACGCAGAACCAACTAAGAAATTCCGTGCAACACATAGGCAAACTACTATTTTCGACTCACAAGCAAACTTGTCTCTAACCCTCCAATTCAAGATAGTTCAGTTCACCACTTTTTCGAAATAGACCATGCATGGAAGAGTGTATTTGAGCCTACCTCTCTCGAAACTCCAAATTCGATGAAGAAAAGTCCAGGCTTCTCTGCTCTGAAAAGTTGTTCCATACTTCCTGTAGAAGAACCCCTGCTTCCCGTGTAATGCTAATGTGCCTCTGAGTGAGTCTGATACACAACAAAATCTCGAAGACAGTTAGAAAAACTAGTGGAGGATGACTAGTTAATCATTTTGTGGAGTCGGAGGACGCATACTTCGGTTGCAAGTGCAAATTAATAGCAAGTGGTTTCAGCCGAGCATTTTTCCAATTGCAGCGTGATTTTTGGTGAGAGGATGAGGTGGTAAAATGTGGTTGGCTCCATGCAGACGGCAGCGTTGTCCCGAAACTTCATGTTTTCTACCTATGATCACTTCCATCAATTACATTGAAGTTTAAACGGTCACCACTACCTATTTCTAGATTTCCTCCTGAGATGGCTGAGCACACCTGTCGTATTCACCCACCGAGAACTGTTGAACTGGATGAGGGTGGTCAGTTGGCTAGCCACCAACTTTTTTAACCACAGCCATCTCATTGTTCACGCGGTTTTCAAATTACATTAATGCAATCAAAGGAATGAGTTTAGTCACGTACCTGGAAGTCGAGCATGGTTGTTGTGAGGTGTTGTGGCCTTTCATTTGTTGCATGCATTTGTTTCTGTGGTTGCGTGATGGCTTGGTTGCTAATTCATGGCTATTTTTCTTGTTCATGTGTCCTCTGGCTGAATCTAAGCTGCAGGAATTTGTTTCCACGTTCAGACTTGCACCCTTACGCTGCTAATGTTGAATTTTTACAAGGCAATGACTTATTTTCTCCATTGCTCCTGAACGATAGATCGAATCAATTTGAAACTTTCTGAGCATGTTCCTATCAACATTATGCACCTCCCATAGCAAAATTGTGATCAATGGATGCACAGATTTTGAGAAAAATGGAAAATGGTTGAAGATTATAGAGATAGAGTTCTCGGAAACTGTATATCAGAATCGGCTGAAACTACTTGGGTAGGTTACTATTACCCATATGCATCTCCCCGTGAAATAGGTTTTGAAATGGATGCATGAATATGGAGAAAATGAAAAACTGGCTGAAGGTGATGGAGGTTGATTTCTTGGAAACCATGCACCAGAATTGGCTGACATTGCTTAGGCATGTTGCCATCATCCTTATACAACTCCCCATAAAACTGTTTTATAAATGGATGCATGGTTTTCATGTGAGGGAAAAAACAAATTTCAGCACTATGTATTTTTGCTTCCCAGCATTCTATAGTTTTTTGCATGGTAAGAAAAATGAGCTTGGGCTATAATGCAGACTTGGAATTTCTTGATGCAGAGTCTAGATGGAGCTTGGACAGGTAGAGCATGCGAGACTTCATTGCTTGACTTGTCACTTAAGAATTCTTGCTGTCAATCTAAGGCAAACAGGGTTTCTTGTATAACTGTGCAGGAATACATGACCAGGTGGGTGAGAGAGGTGTAAAGAGATGGAACAGGGTGTCATATGATGATGGGTTGAATAGGGGGGTGGATGCATGCCTAAAAAATAGATTCCAAGCTTCATATTCCCTTCCAAAATTGAATTTGGCTTGCCTGAAGGTTCTACAAGATGTTTCCTGTAGAAATGCAGAAATTCCTGTAGAAAGCCCAGGACTTCTTGTAGAAAGCCCATAACTTCTTGTAGAAGGTGGAATCTCAACCTGAATGTGATCAAATCTTATGAAAGGTGAATGGACATGGAAGAAATGTTTGTAGAGAGGTCTTATAGCCTGGTACAGACCCCTATCCTTGTTTTGCGCATCCCTCCTTGCCTACAATGTATTCCCTGCAAGCTGCAATTATTCCAGAGAGATTAGGCCTATTTTTTCCCTTTTTTCTTTTTTCCGAAAACAACTAGGTTGCCTCATGGAGGTTTTTACCTTAATTGCCTACCCTAGGTGCCTACAAGGGAGGTTTTCACCCAGGGATCTTATTCTCTTTTTATTTTCTCTTCTTTCCAACCCATTGACTACCTCATGGAGGTTTTCAATCAATGGGCCAATCTAAGGCACCTCTGAGGAGGTTTTCACTTTAGATTTTTATTTTCTTCTTATTTTCATTTTTTTCTTTTTTCTACCGTACCCTACTTGAAAAACAAAATCATTTTCAAGTATAAGAATATTTCCAATGGAGCCATGTGTACATCGAGATTAGAGACAAAATGATGTGGCGACTTGAAATGCGTGCTTTGACAGCTATCCGATTTCAGAGCCCAAATGATTTGACTTTGAAGGGATCAAACATAGCTAAAGAAGAGAGTACTTCTGCAACTTAGTGACTGTCTGGAACCATGTCACAATATAGCTCTGATATCCTTGATTCTTTTGCTGATCTGGATCATTATCCATAACTTCTTCTATCATGACCTTCACATCTTCTTCTTTTGAATCTTCTTTTGCTTGATGTGGTCCTTCAATGCTGTCAATATAATCTCTGTTTTGCAATACTCTTGCTGAGCTATGGTGAAGATCATTGAGCTCAACAGGAGTCATTTGGACATGTTGTGCCTCAGCTTTACAAATGGGTTGAGCTATTCCAATGTGCAGGTTTGGAAATGGTGGTATGGGTAGTTGAGTGGGGGTGTATATTTGAGATGGATGTGGATGGGGTTGTGGTTGGGTAGGCATTTGGGGCTGCCTTGGTGGAGAAGGAGGCGATGGTTGCGATTGAGCAGGTGGTGGAGGCAAAGGAGTGGGAGGAGAGTTGTAACAGGGCCTCCACCCCTGATGAGGTGCATTCCACTGAGGCTGTGGCTGAGCATAAGAGTGAAACAAATGAGCAGCTGGTTGGGCAAAATATGGAGATGGATCCGACCAAGGACGGGGTGTGGACCAGGAAGGATGAGCAGGGGGACCCCAAGAAGGCATGGAAGTGGCTAGATAGGGGTCGTAATAGTTTTGGGATGTCCCTTGCACTCCCTGTTGGTAAGGTATGGGTCCATGTGGCCTCATTTGGTTCAGATAATAGAGTGGTTTAGTGGCTCCTTTTTCCCTCTCATATGCAGCTTTGATTCTGGGTAAGGAAGGGCACTGATATGTAGGATGGTCTTTTTCACAGACAAAACACACTTCTATGGAGTGAAATGGACATTCATTCTTAGGATGCTTTCTAGTGCACGTAGGACAAAAGATGGCCAAAGCCCTCTTGGCTTCCTCTTACTTCCTTTGGATCCGCAAAGTATCTAGTTGCATGGCAAGAAACTACCTCATATTACTCTTGAAATCTTCCATCTAATTTGCAAATTCATTTTTCGACAAGGTACTGCTCCCAACATTTCTATTTGTAGCCATTTTCTCTGGAGGAATGTTTTCTTCTTCTCCCCTAGAGGTTCTTCGAATATGTCTTGTTGTCTACCTAGGGTTCTTCTTAATCACAACCATCGAAAAAGAGAGAAGGTTGGCTGTGTGAAGCAGTGAGGGTGGTGTACAAACATTTTTCTGACTTATCTCTTCTCCTAAAAGGCATGAAATGAAATCGTTTTCATTTATTTTTGCTTCTTTTTTTCTGCTTGTAGCTGCAAAACTGAAATAGATTGAACTGCAACTAACTAAAATCTATCTTTCTGAAATGAAAATTCAGAATTGAAATGAAAGCAGGAAATGGCTAATCTATTTTGCTCAAATGAAATTGCAGAAATGAAATGCTAGTCTACACTTGCAAAATTGAAATTTTGAAATTGAAATGATAATCTATGCTTGCAGAATTGAAATGCTAATCTATGTCTAATCTACTTTTTCATAAATGAAATTGCAGAATGGAAATGAAACAATCTACTCTACGCTTGCTGAAATAAACTAATTAGCAGAAGGTTGTAGTAGAAAATAGAAGAAAAGAAGCAATCACCAATACTGTGATGCTTCCCCCGCAATGGCGCCAAAATATGGTGAGCCCCAGTATTGCAGCAATAATGTTGGAACTCCTGGAACTCCCTTCTTTAATTTTATCAACCTAGTAGTTCGTAACAAACTTGGAAACGACGGTGTTGTATGCACAAGTACTAGCTCTTGCCGCGGCTGTCACTTGATCAGCTGGCACAAGTCCGCTAGGAGCTTAAGCCAACTTCTATGAGCTTTTAGAAGAATCTTTTTAACTGATGGATGAAAGTTAACTCAACAGAGGCTAATCTACTTGCAGAAAGAAACTGAAAGCGGAAATGAAATGCAAGCCCTAGTTTTACCGACTAACCCTACTGGTGCAAGAAAAATGATGAAAGCTAAAGAAAGGAATTCCATTGACTCTTAGAAAGGTAAAATGCATGTGACTAAGCTACTTCTGAAGTGAAATCTGAAAAGAAACATCTTTTTGTATTTTTGAGTAAGTTGGCAGAATTATTGTGCATGTGCTTTAATTGTTTTTTACTGTGCAGAGGTGGATTGGAAAAAGGAAATGCTTGCAGGAGGTTGGGAAGGTTAGAAGAGGGCCTAAGGGGTCCCTAGCACCCTTCCAAAGAGTTTCATAGTGATCGGATCTCAAGAAACGGATTTCGTGAGCTTCTACAGGAAGTCTACAGGGGTTCTATAGGATGTTCTGAAATTTCTACAGGATGTTCTAAAAAGAGGATTTTGGAGGGTTGATGGAAGAAAAATGGTGGGAAAATGGACATGGAGGTTGGATAATGATATTAAGTGGTCTAGGACCTGGTGAATGGGGCTAAGGAGTGATTGGATTTGTTTGAGGGTGGAGGAAGCAATAATGCACAAGAATGTAGAAATTAGGGCAAGGTGGGAAAAGTATGCCAAATGAAGGGTAGGAATCATGGATTAAGGGTTGGAGAAGATTACCTAATGGAGGAAAGGTAGATAGAGAGGTAATACAGGTGATCTGCAAGTTATTTCTCAAACTGAACAAACAAAGACTCAGAAAATCAAGGACCTAGCTACTTTAACCTAATCTGATCTAAATAACAACAAAGAAAATGAACAACAGTTTACTTGCAATAAAATCATGTGAAGTAGCTATGAAAACTAAGAAATCATGAACCTAAGCATGTAATCACAACTAGTATCAACTTCTGCAAATGAGAATCTAACACTAATAATTGCACGATGAAGCAAAAATAGTGTTTTTGGTGGCAGCAAGGACATCTTGATCCTAGCTCATGGTCCCACTGAGGGAGAGGTGAGATCAGAGGTTCTTGACAACCTTTTTCTGAAGATCTTCTCTGTTATTAACCTATACAAATCAATTTGAACATGAAAAGCTATTTTAATCATAAAAAACGACCTAAGTAACAAAGTAATATCTTAATCTAAATAACAAATTTTATTATAAGAATGCAGCAAAGACATAAAAGTAAACAAAGGAGGTACTAGACACTTGGGTTGGGCCCAACCCCAAGAGCTACAGCCACCTAAGAGAGATTAGAGCTGGTGCAAAGTTGGATTCATCTTTATTGAGCAAGAAATAATAGTTACATCAAAAACTATCCACAAGGGAAAGCTTGAAAGTGTGCTGAAATGCAGAGCTAATCTACTGCCTCAAAAACGACTAAAAGAATGACTAAAATCAAACTGCGAACTAGCTAACTTCCACCTACAAAGTGACTAATTGAAATGAGGCCCTAAGCCTTCTTATTTATACAAATTGAGGACCCCAACAACCCTCCTAAACTTTAGGAACTCAGCTGCCAAAACTTGTAGTTAACAACACCTTTACTAGCCCTTGCTCAGCTGCCCTTGTGATAATTGATGTGATGGCCCTTGAAATCTGAGCTGATAGTGGAGAATTTGAGGTAAGGGCCCATAAATGAAGGGGACACCTTCCTAAAAATCCTCTCCACGAATTTGGCTACCAAGCGCTCATTTAAACCTTTGATTTTGTCTCAAAATTGACTAAAAATCTGCACAAAGCACCCATTAGACTTGTTGGAATAATGACTAACCCAATTCACTCTATTAGCATAAATATAATAAAAAACATGCAATAAACTAATGAGAATGGTGGATTAAGTCAAATTAGGAGGCTCAATGAGCCCATATAATTATCCATTTTTGGGCCTCATCAGCATGTTCTCATGACATAGATTTGGCTCTATGACACAGGTGTTGTCCTTGATGGCAACTCACTCAGATGAAAGATCATAGATCAGACTTAAGAAATGAAGAAAGAGAGGTATACGTAGGTTCCCTATTGATCAATCTGTGTGTACACTGGGTTAGCAAACCAAAAGGCACGTATAACGTACACACGCAATTTCACAGATGGAAAGGTGCATACATGTTGGAAAACTAAGTCTTGGTCTGTGGTGTTTGGTCCATGGTATTTTGATCCATGGTATTGGTCCAAGGTATCTGGTCTGAAGTGTTGACCCCAAGTATTTGGTCCAAGGTATTGGTCCTATGTGGTTTTGGTCCATGGTATTGAACAAGGCCTAAGACTATAAAAGGAGGAGAAGATCATTAGGCGAATAAACTCAAGTATTGAATATCTGATGAAGAGTAAGAACTAATATACAGGTTATTGGGTTGTGGTGCATAGCTGGACCTGAACCGAGGATGAACCTTAGCGCTCAATGAAGGATAAGATCTAATGATGGGTGAAGATCTTCAGGCTTGAAGTGAAGTATCTTTATGTGGTTTTGATCATTTATTTTTATAATTGGTGCATTTTGTAGTCTGTAAATATGATGATCTAGGTATAACTAAAGTCTGAAATATTTGTAAAGTTTAAATCATCATTTATAGATCTATACGCAGGTTCACTTTAGAAAAGGCATGTATATACATTGGTTCTGCATATCAAAACAACGTATACATCTTAATTTGATTTGCAGATCTGTACACAGGTTCGCCTTGAGAAAAGAGCATATATGCACAGGTTTGACAAATGGAAGTAGCATATATCTCACAAAATATGTTTTAACTCCTTCTATTCGCTGTTGCAGTGTATTGGGTTCTAGCTTTGTTTCTGGTTATTGTATTCTAGTTACAACATTCTGAAAGATTTGATTGAAGGGTTGTTAAAGTGATTGGTTGATTCAATTGTGGTTGGTGCAAAAGGAGATTGGTTGATGCAGATGTATTTGATAATTAAATGATGCTATTGATGGATCCAGTCTAAAAATTTATGAAACATGGTCCCTGGAAGAAAAGAGAAGGTTGCAGCCTTCTATAGACTGGCACCTACGTACTAGTAAACATATTAGCAAGTACAAGAGCTAGGGGGTTGTAGCTCCCTTCCAAGAGAAGTTGGAGAATGAGAGAAGGTTGTAGCCTTCTGCAAGTAGAGGCCTGCGTACCGGTATAAGACTGCACCAGTACAAACATTGTAAAAATAAGTTTCTAATTCAAAAAGAAGATATAGACGATTGCAGTAGGTGGTTTTCACCCACATTGGGTTTCCACCTTATATCTTGTGTTCTTGTGTGCGATTGTCCGCTCTATTTTTACTGCACCTGGTTACTGTTTATATGGTTCTTATGCACTAATTAAAGATTAACATATGAACAATTAACCGAACTATAAGTTTGTAGGATATATGCTAGTTTCCTTAAACACAGTTGTGTATACACGCAAGTTCCATTAAATGAAGTAGCGCATATGAATCTAATTATGGAAATTAAAAATTATTGACTTGCTCATACTAATTCACCCTGCCCCCCCTCTAAATATTATTTCCAACAATTGGTATCAGAGCAAGTCCTTTAGAAGAAGCTTGATCGCTTGAAGGAAGATCCATCATCATGAGTAACCACAAAAAAGAAGGATCCATCATATCATCAATCTTTGATGGGAGGAACTTTGTTTATTGGAAGGTAAGAACCACAACCTATCTTCAATCTCTTGGAATAGATGTCTGGGAAATTGTGGAAGGAGGATATACATTTCCATCAGCGATTCCTACAGATGCAGCAGGTAAAAAGAAATATGAAACCAATGCCAAGGATATCAATACATTATTGGGGAGTCTGTCACAATCAGAATATGTTAAAGTTATGTAGCTCAAATCGGCTAAAGAAATATGGGACAAGATCATTGTAAGCTATGAAAGAGACACTCAGGTAAAATGTTCAAAACTGCAAACTCCCAGAATTGAATATGAAACTCTCAAAATGCACAATAATGAAAGTATAGCTAGTTACCTCCTACATATAGATGAGATTGTTAATTGCATAAATAATTTGGGTGAAGAGATAAAATAAGTTACTTTAGTTCAAAAGGTTTTAAGATCCTTGTCTACTAAGTTTGAATCAAAAGTATCTGATATAGAAGAAAAGCAGGATCTTCATACTATTACTATGACACAGCTGCACGGAATCTTAACTGCTTTCAAAATGAGAAAAGGAGGTCCATCAGATATGAGAGAAGCTGTATTTAAAGCTTCAGGAAGAGAATGTTATGAAACTAGCTCAAGAAAAAATAGAAAATATAGATCAATGCCTTAGAATTCAGCCTCTTCGAGGGGGCAACCTCCTTTACATTACATAAATGAACAATTATTGGATGATTCAAATGACAAAACCTCCTTTCTATATATAGGAGTCTAAGGAGTCATAATATAACCCAGCCGACCTAACAATAATAATATAAAGCCACAAAAATAACAATAGGGGGATTCTATG
>Ga0068628_1000624_pt1 | contig 13124 bp, 21 predicted proteins | sample InSIn2gowninarea_FD_77431 | JGI IMG/M metagenome (GOLD analysis project Ga0068628, IMG submission 77431) | Clean room microbial communities from NASA Spacecraft Assembly Facility at Jet Propulsion Laboratory, Pasadena, California, USA -... ... | reverse complement strand
TTTAGATGGGATAACTCCCTATGAAGGATGGTATGGAAAAAAGCCAAATGTAAAGCACTTCAAAGTTTTTGGCTATCTTGCATATGCTCATATTCCTGATGAACAAAGGAGGAAAATCTTGTCTACAAACTTAAGAAAGCATTGTATGGGCTGAAACAGGCACCGAGAGCATGGTACTTTCGCATTGATGGCTACTTGCAGAACTATGGATTCACTAGGAGCAAAAGTGAACCCACCCTCTACTACATGAACAAAGGTAAAGACATCCTTCTTATTTGCTTATATGTGGATGACCTTATATTCATGGGTAGCAATGCTAAAATGAATGAGGAGTTCAAAAACTCCATGATGGAAGAGTTTGAAATGAAGGATCTAGGTTTGATGAGTTAATTCCTAGGAATGGAGGTACATCAAAAGAAAAATGAGATCTTCATATGTCAATTCAAATATGCTCAAAACATGATAAAGAAATTTGCAATGGAGAAATGCAAGCCAGTTGCAACTCCAATAGGGCATGGGATACAACTAAGCAAAGATGATGGAGCATCAAAAGTTGATAAGACCAGTTACAAAAGCATGGTTGGGAGTTTGATGTTTCTCACCAACACAAGGCCAGATATTTAGTATGTTGTTTCTTTAGTATCCAGGTTTATGGCTGATCCCTATGAACTACACCTTCAAGCAATTAAAATAATTCTAAGATATGTAAATGCTACAATGGATTATGGGATTCATTACCATAAAAATGATGATGTAAAGTTAGTCACTTTAGTGATGGTGATCAGGGAAGCAACATACATGATAGGAAATCTACATTAGGGAACTGTTTTAGTCTTTGGTCTGGGCTAATCACTTGGAGTTCTAAAAAACAAACGAAAGTAGCACTATCATCTATTGAGGTCGAGTACATAGCAATTACCAATGCTAGTGACCAAGCCTTATGGCTAAGAAAGTTACTTGAAGAAAAAGGAGAATGACATAATGGCCCTACCATATTGTATTGTGACAATATGAGTGCCATTCAATTAGCATATAATCCTATCCACCATAGCAAGTCAAAACACTTCGACATGAAGTATCATTTCATTAGAGACATGGTGGAGAAAAAGGTGATTGAGCTAAGGCATTGCAACACTTTGGACAACATAGCGAACATATTCATCAAAGGAGTTGCTAAAGCTTAGTATTTAAAGCTGAGAGACTGTTTGGTGAGCCCTCTCAACTTTAAGGGAGAGAATTTTAGAATATGATCTAGCATTTTCCTAAGTCTATGTAGGTATAGATATTTAGTTTTTTTTTATTAGTCATAGCCTACGAATAGAGTCTGGTGCTATTTTTCAGGTTGCTCTTTGCACTATAAAAATATAATCATTTTGAGTATAATATTAAGTTCTTTCATAATTCATAACAATATGGAATTCTAAAACAAATAAAGGATGGAAGTTAGTAAGTTGTAAGAGCTTAGGAAACAATTGAGAATTGCAAGCATAATAAACAATAACACCTTTACATATGAAATCCATTTAATGCTCTTATATCTTTAAATGTAATTTGAGATAACAATGACAAACCTAAGAAACCTTGATCAATTCGTATTAGCCAATCCCTCTCCCTTCAAGGTCGACCTCATCATATTGAGTTGTTAGTGTAATATAATGAAAAAGATTGAGTACATGATGATCCTCAATTATAGGGTTTCAAGTGAATGTTGTGATCATTATTTATTAGAAAAGTCCATATCACTTATAAATAGGTGAGGTTGTTGTTGGTCCAACAACAGAGAGATGACCATTGACTTGACAATAGGTAATTTGCTATTGGCCCTATAGAAGGGAGATAATTATCAACAGGACAACATGAAATCTAAGGAGGTTAAATATCCCAATGTGGTAGCCACAAAAGTTTAATATCTCATTTGTGAGAGGTCTATAAGGGTATTTACTTATATGCGTCCAAATGTGGTAACCAACGAGGTTAAATATCTCACTTAAGATGGTTGGAAGAGTTAATGAATAATGAGGGAGATGTTGCACATTTGATTTGAAATGGTGGATGGAAAGATGACAAAAGAGCTTAAATGACTATGAAGAGGTGAAAGGGTGAGTCATAGATGGTGGCAAGGTGGAAGCATAAGGTAGATGAAAGATTTAATTATATTCGATTTTTCTTTTTGTGTGAAGTGCATGGTTAATGGATTTTAGGTGTTAATCATTAGTGGTTAGTTAGTAGATGTAGATATCCACTTTGGATTCTTATAACTAACATATTTAATGTGAATTGTCAAGTAGGGACCTAGTGTAGATTTTAGATATCTATATTTGAATTATTTTACAATAATATATGACATGTATCCCCTCCTTTATACTAGTGTTGATAAGTAGAATGTAACCTAAAGGTTTGGTTTGGTATAGTTATCCATTGCCTTATAGCAGTAGGGTACTTGAAAGAGCAAAAATTGGTGGGACAATGCATTTATGGGGTCTTCTGCTCAATCTTTGGGTTATAAACTGATTCTTATCTATGAAAGAGGTCAAAAGTAACTGGAAAGAGATAAAAGAGGGAAAGAGTAACAGGAAAGAGATTAAAATCTAAACTACTGAAAGCAAACTAGAGCTAATCATTTCGAGCATCACTGCATAAGCAACAATCCATAACCAAGATTAAGGATAGAACAACTACCTCACTCTTAGGGTCTTGCAGTTGCAATACATAGCCAAAATTTAGAACAATGCTCCATACACAATGATTACAAAAAAATATAACCATAAATTGCAGAGGGAAAATTACCATAGTATTGCATTATCATATATGGAAACACTTCTCATATTAGGCAACTTTGCTAAAATGTTTGACCTTTTGGGCCTCTAACAATCCACTATTTATAATATTTTATTTACAAAATGGGTGTTGTCCACCATTAATGACTATAACTACCATACCAAGTAAGAACATAATAGATTTAAATATTTATAAGAAAATGTACAAGTGTGACTGATTATGGATTGTGGTCCTGATGCAACACCAATTCTTGTAGCTTACAGACCTTCAATCATGTACCAATCCACCTGCAATCAATCATCTTTTGTCTCTTGATTGTGGCACCTTTGAATTGTTGTTGTATTTATGAGGTATGGTTTGCCATCTTTGTATGTATAGTTAATCCAATTAATCATTCGGGGAGCTATCCACCTTTTGTAATCATTAAATGCTTCTTCTGTAGTTTTGGTGTCAACTTATCTAAGGGTGAAGGAAGGTATAACCATTCAAACTTGAGAGTGAACTATTACTACAACATGGAAATGAGTTGCAGTCAACACGTTGGCGGTGTCTCGGGGGTCATACATTCTTGATTAAGTGGACCTGGATGTTCACCTCCTCTTACAGTATTTACTTTCTCTTAGTGGGTCTTGTTGCACATTGATGGGTATTATTGAAACCAGAGATGTATATTGCCCATCAATTTTCCTCGAAATATATGATATCATTGCTCAAAAATGGCAGGATCCATTGAATACAAAGTTGTGAATAATGCTCGCCATGAAGAACCGTTGGGACCACCTGCTAATTGAGTTATCTAAAACTCATTGATTTCCATCGAAGAGTATGACATCACCCTTAGGTTTTCACGGGCTCTATCTCACCTGACTCTAATGATAATGCCTGTTACATGAATTTGACCAAAAGTAGTGATTATGTACAACAATGCTCGAAAATAACCCTCAAACTATACAAGACTGAAACCTAAGTAGTAAGATTCGAGATAGGACCCGAACTTGACTTTAGATATACAAACAGACTATATATAATAATACCTAGAAACAAGGCCCAAATTGGACCTATACAAATCCCATAAATGACTTAGCCAATTTTGCAAAATCAACATTCCTCGACCTATGACTTATACATATCTCTCGGACATGATTCATTAGACTATGTATCGATAACACCCGCCTTATAACAAAATGGTAGTTATGAATAATATTTTATTGACTAAGACTCAATGATATAAATATGACCTAAGAATTACTTAAACAAAACTATATCCTGACTAAAAGTTCATACAATACAAGACTTTTAAGTAAAAAACTAAGTATATACAATGAAAACTTAGGACTGAATTTTTAAAAGTATTTACAAATAAAGTAAAGGTGAATAAGAAATGAGAAACATAGAAAGGGTTTTGTTGGAAAATGAATGAAAGAATAGTGAATATAAATAATATTACCCTTTTCGTAGTGTAATTTTGCAAGAATAAAAATCTTGTGGCAGATCTTTGGGGTCTTTAGCCCACTGGAGAATAGAATCCTTACTGGTCACTCCCACTTGCTTGCCTAGTGGTATCCTTTATCGAGGCCTTTGGCAATGGAATCAGGTTTGTAGGTACCAGAGATTAGAGTTTCTTATATAAATACTTGAGATGTTTATTATCTACCTATGATAAAATGAGGTATGCTTGAAATTTTACAATGTTTGCTCTAAAGCCTGTTAACACATTCTCTAGTCTTCCATCATGCAAAAATCTTGATATTGCTTCTTGAGCTAGGTCACTGATTTCTTGTAGGTTTGAGAGTTATTTCTTAAACAAAGTTTTCTCCAAAAATTATTTGGTATTCACCATCCATCGTTCGACACTACTATGTACATCTGTTCTTCCCACAATTTGGAAGCCTTAAATTGAATTAAATAATTAAAATATCTATTTAGAAAACTTATTTCTACTTTCAACTAATTTTTCTCCAACTCCAAGGCAAACACTAAATATTGTAAAACATAAATATCTTTGATTCTTCTCAAAATTGTTTATCTTGGCCTTGGAGTTATAGTGGTAAGATCCTTCTCTATTAATTCCCTAAGCTAATATTGCATTCCTTCAATCCTTGATCTTGGGAGTGTTAAGGCCAATTGGTGGAGTGCAATCTAAGCATTATATTGCTGGATAACCTATTTTGTTTTACATTTCGAGTAATACAACTAGGACATGTTGACCAATCTTTCTTCAACTTGTTCTACCAAAACCTTCTTGAAATTCTTAATAATTTCTAGTAGCTTGATCTTATCATCATGTAAAACTTTATTGGTTGCTACAGTCTTTTTCAATTCTTCTTCTATCTTTTGAGCCTTTTGTTTTTCAATTACATCGGATTGAGCTTTCAACTCTTCAACATGTTTCTTCATTTTCTCCAGCTCGACCTTAGCATCCTGTAAGCTATTTTCATGTTCAGATTTTTATTTGCCAATTCATGGATTAGCTCATTAATTTGGTTTTGTAATCTGGCCATCATTTTATCCTTTTGGGAATAGTCTCCTTTGAGTTGCTCAACCTATTTATTTAATTTCTCTATTTTATTCTCCATGGATTGGAGACTTTTTGCCACAGCCAAGGAAGTGTTAACCAAAACCCTTGATTGATCCATTGCTAGGGTACTTTGCATATTTACATTTATTACGATGGAAGGGGTTGTATCTAACTACCCATCTTTGAAGGGCATTTGAACTATTTTAATATCCCCTAAATTTGTGACTTTACTAAGTAGTTTTCCTTGTTGCTCTAGGAGTATAGGGGGTTTATTAATGAATGTTGCTCAACTAATGGACTCTACTACTTGAATAGAAAAAATACTTTTTATTTCTTCACGTGAGGTAGTTAAATAAGGAATTAAAGAATGTTCAGATGTACCAGCTCTTGAGGTTGATGTTGAAGTTTCTGGGGCAAGCATCTACTTTGTTATCTCCATAAGAGGTTGTATTTGGGGTTCTTCCTCTTCTTCTTCCTTTGCAATAATTATTTTCTTTTCCTCTACCTTATCTTTTGGGCCATAATATTTTTGCTTCTTTGGATCATCATCTTCCTCTCTACCCACTTCTCCTATTGTTGCTCTTGCACCTATCCCAAGCACATTACCTCCCGCTTATTGTTGCACTTCATCCCCGACTTCTTCTTATGCATCTTGGAATACGACCATGTTCATGCTTTGGGGTTTCTATGTCTCTACATCTACAAGCTCTGTATCTCTCATGCTAGGCTTTGGCTCTTATTGTTATGCTCGTGGAGATGGGACCCAGGCTTATCTAGGTACAGGTGGTTTCCTCTTTGTAGGTTGTGATTCTTCTTGGTCCTATTGTTCTTTAGTTGGGTCCTTAATCTAATTATTTTTTATTTTTTAGGGGAAGATTCCCTAAAAACCACAACTGTTGTTACTTGAGTCTCCTTCTTCTTCTTAAGGGGTTGCTTCGAGCTAGATGCTTTTGCAAGTTTTCTCTTTTTAGGCTCCTGAAGCTAATTCGCCCGCTGCACTAATGGCTAATTTTCCCCTGATGCCCTTCCTTGAAATGTTTTTGGTAAGGGTTGCCCTTTTTATGGCAATTGGTCTTTTAAATATTGTCCATGCCAGTATTGGTCATACTTAAATTCAACATAAGGCATAGTTTCACCATGCATCGTCTTGGTCAAATATTCAAATCCAAATTTTGTAAAATATTCAATTTTATTGGGGACCCATCCCAATTCATCCTACAAGTGAGCAATGACCTCTAGGGCCAAGGAAAATTTTGTCCTTATGATCTCCCATATTCTATACTTTTTCAATCCCTCCAAGGCCATCCATGCCTTATCCAAAATACCGAATTCCCACTCCGGGGAAACTTCAACTTCCCACTCAGTCTGATTAGCAAAAAAATTAATATGGGGTTAGGCTTCATGATTGAACAACGAGCATTTTTTATATGCCTTTATTATTTATGTACATTATCCTAAGGGTTCATACATCCAATCACCTTCTATTTTTTCTAATTTAAAATTCTTTATAATGAAATTTGACAACTCTTCTTTACAATCTACCTCTATCAATATAAAAGTTCTTACTACAACCGACATTTTGATCATGGGCTTGAAATTACCGCTTGACCCATATTTAGTCTCTATGGCACTTATTTGCCTGCCCATTTTTAAATAATATATTTGAGGGGTAACAAATTTTGGTAGCAAGAAGAGATTTTCAAAATACCCACACCTTATTATGACCATCATTTCCTTCAAAAAGTACCAATATTCTATTTTATTTTCACCTTCCAACTCTTGTCCAATCTGATGCAGTCTATATACAATTTTCCCCTTAAGCATCCTCATAACTAGGGCAAAACATTTATCCATGAACTTGTAGTAAGATCCATGAACCTTGGTCAGCACTGGTACCCTCATGTCAATTGAAGTAGGAGCCTCGAAAGAACTCATCTATACTATGGGTAATCCCCCATCAACCAAAACTTGTAGATTTTGGTGGACAATGAGCCACCATAGATAAGAAGAATGTCTAAAATCACCCTTGTCGATGTTGAATAAATTCCTTTTGATTTTATTTGAAAAAAAGGAAGCAAAATCATAACAAACAAATCCTTCAATACTATTATGGGCCATCTTGACCATGGCCTCATTGAAGGAACTAACACAAGATGTAAGTGGTTCCTCCAACTAGGAGTACATCCACTAACTAGATCTCTCTTTCTTAACAAATAAGAACTCTTATAATCCTCCTACACTTTTCTCCTAACCACTATCCTCAAGCATAACTTTACTCCACACTTGGTGTGTAATCACAAAGAGGGAGCCTTCTATTTATAGGCCAAAATCCCTCTTTGGATCAACCTTTTATCCAATATACAAAAGCATGACATGCACATCCTTTTACCCAAGGGGCATGCTCATGACATGGAGTGTAGTACAAGTTACATGATCATATTCACTTAAATACTTAAGGTATCAAATGATACCTTAAGTATTTAAGTGAATATGATCATGTAACTTGTACTACACTCCATGTCATGAGCATGCCAATTTGATACCTTAAGTATTTAAGTGAATATGATAATATAACTTGTCCTACACTCCATGTCATGAGCATGCCCCTTGGGTAAAAGTATGTGCCCTTAAGTATTAGTGAACTCACATAGAAGATTAATAGAAACCTTTACAATAACGCATTATACATTCCAACACTCCCCCTTAATGCAATATTAGGATAGAGCGAGAAGAAAGAAGAAGAAGCGAAAGTAAGAGAGCTATCCTCCAGAAGATACAACGGAGATGAGAACTTTTTACATATTTGTGAAGAAAGAAAGATCTAGTTTGAGACTCACTACTATACCAAATACAATCATAAACCACAACTGGTTTCAATGTACATGAAGTAGTCATCTAACTGGAAGTCATGAAGAGTCTCCAAGAGCTTGCATATTTGAGGTAAGTAACCTGCAATCTCAAAGGAACCTGCAAGTCATAAGTAGCTCAAAAAATAAGATCAGTTAGATGCATCATATTCATATCAACAAGGATAGATGAATCACACAAATGCCATCATGAACTGATCAATGGTGCACTATAAGTCATCACAAAGATGCCATGCAAAACACTCATAGTCACATGTTGTATATAAAACATGTTTTGATTATCAATACAAAGTAGGGCACAACAAAATGCACATAAGAGTTCCTCACATATGGATAATTGAACAGTGCCAAAAGACACATAAGAGTTCCTCACACATGGATAACTAAATAGTGCAGAACAAAATAAAATGCATATAAGAGTTCCTCGCATATAGATAGCTGAACAGTGCCAAAAGACACATAAGAGTTCTTCACACATGGATAACTAAATAGTGCTAGATTGACCAATCTTTTTGCTCTAAAAATTTGTATAATAAGTGCCTCACGCAGAGCGAACTTACCACAAAGGTATACAATAAAATCAACATTATACAACACACAATCCTCTTGGGGGTGAAGTTGTCATCACAAACCTGAATTCAACACAAGAATTCAAACTTCACTCCCCGTTGAGGGCAACTTCACGAACCCGATAGCATCCCTAAGCTTACAAGAGGGGCTTGGTGAACAAATCAACGGAGTTCAAGGTGGATGGATAATACTCCAAGTGTATGATGCCATCAAGAACCTTCTCCCTGATAAAATGGGCATGGATTTCCATATGTTTTATTCTTTGATGGAACACATAATTCTTAAACAAAGAAATAGCCAAGTGATTATCTAAAGAGATTAACGATGAGCCACCTTGCTCATACATGACATGGTACTTGGCTTCTATGGTGGAAAGAGAAATAGTAGGTTGCTTCTTGGAAGCCCAAGAGATAGCACCTAAGCCAATTCTAAACACATATGTAGAGGTTGATTTTATGTCATCTCTATCTCCCCCATAGTCAGAATCTGTGAATCTAATGAGAACAAATGAGGGCAACCTATAATATTTAAGAGCAAGATCCTTAGTCCCTGCAACATACCTCAAGATTTTCTTAACAGCATTGAGGTGCTCAAGATTTTCTTAACAGCATTGAGGTGCTCAACATATGGTTTCTGCATGAATCAAGCCATTAGATGCACTACAAAGGAAATATTTGGCCTAGATATAATCAAATACATAATACTACCAATCAATTGCCTATAAGTTGTAGCATCGGCTAACTGAGAGTTAGAGCTAGAAGAGATAGTGATTCTAGGAGAGACTGGGATCGTAGCATATCTACACTCCTCCATTCCAAACTTCTGCAAGATGTTTGATATATACTTAAACTGATTGAGATAAGTACAATCCTTGTATTGATACACTTGCATTTCAATATAGTAGTGCAAGAGATCAAAATCAATCATTTCAAATGTTACCTTAAGTTTGGATATGCACTCTTGAATGATTTCATCATTGTTCCCAGTAATCAGAAGATAATCCACATAAAGGAGAATCAAGACTACATCTTTTCCTTGATTGAGCACATATAGATCGAAGTCAGAAAAACACTTGGAGAAACCAATATCTGTAAAATACCTTGAAATATTTTTGTACCAAGCTCTAGGTGCTTGCTTAAGTCCATACAATGACTTCTTAAGTTTGCACACAAAGGACTCTTTGCCTTTCACAATAAACCCTTTTGGTTGATTCATGAAGATTTCGACATCTAAATCACCATTCAGAAATGAACTCTTGACATCGAGTTGAAAAACTTTCCATTCTTGAGCTGTAGAAAGAGCAAGGATTATTCTCATAATAGGCATCTTTGCCATAGAAGTAGAGGTTTCCTCATAATCTATACCGTATTTCTGAGCAAAACCTTTGGCTACTAACCTTGCCTTATATTTCTCAATATCTCCAACTGAATTGAATTTGACCTTGTAGATCCACTTATTGCCAATCATATTTTTTTCATTGGGATAAGGAACTAAGTCCCAAGTTTTATTTTTCATAAGCGCCTCATACTCCACTTTCATGGCTTCCATCCAACACTCGTGCTTAGAAGCTTCTTTGAAGGTTGAGGGCTCATGCTTATTGTCAATCTTGACAATTAAGGATTTGTTCAAGGTCATGCTCCTTGTAACTCTTTGTGTTGGAGAATTTTGTTCCTGTGGTGACTTATCTACATTAAGATCTAACCAGCTAGGTGCAAATGAAGAGTCCTATGGATCAACAACATCCTCTTTAGAAATAGAATCATCAGGAAGTTCATTGAACTTTACATCCCTTGAAACTAACATTGCTTTATAGGATGGCGAGTAGAGTCTATAACCTCTATGCTAACTGTCATAACCCACAAAGATGCATTTTTTAGCTTTTTGGTCCAACTTCTTCCTTTTCTCTGAAATAATGTAGGAGAATGCTTCACAACCAAACACTTTAAGGTGTGATAGGTTTTCTTCCTGACCATGCCTCAAAAGGAGTTTTACTCTAAACAAATTTTGTGGGACACCTATTCAAGATGTAAATAGCAGTTCTCATAGCTTCACCCCATAAAAATTTAAGAAGATTGTCCAACATGCATCTAGCCATCTCCATAATTATTCTATTTTTCCTTTTGGCAACACCATTTTGCTGAGGAGTTTAAGGAATCGTAAACTACCTCTTGATTTCATACTTAGCACAAAAATCATTGAACTCATTGCTATGATATTCTCCCCCATTATTTGATCTCAACATCTTGATTTTAAGGTTGGTTTGATTTTCAACAAATGCCTTAAAAACCTTAAAAATCTCAAAGGTTTTATCTTTGTGCTCAAGTAGATACCCAAAGGTCATCCTACTAAAGTCATCAATGAAGGTCAAGATGTAAGATGCTCCTTAAAGCGACTTAATCTGAAATGGACCCATTAAATCTGAGTGCATAAGTTGAAGAGGTTGAGATGCTCTTGTTGCCTTATCTTTTTCAAACTTTTATCTATACATCTTGCCAAGAATGCACTTCTCGCATAGACCAACTGAAGGAGAAATAGAAGGCAAACCCTTCACAAGGTCTTTCAAGAATTGAATACTCTTATGGTTAAGGTGCCCTAAACGATGTTGCCAAAGATTGCCTTTAGAACATACACTTGTAGCAAGACACATCTTTGATGAAACTTGATCCATAATGTGGAGATTATCTTTCACATATCCTTTAACCAAAGTGGAAAGTCCTTTCTTAATGCACCATGATAGAGAGTCAAAGTCAAAAGAGTACCCTTTCTAGTAACTTGGATTACTGAGAGAAGGTTCATCATAAGCTTAGGAATATAAAGCACACCATCAAGAACCTTCTCATGAATTATCACACTCCTAATTCTTTGAACTTCGAGAGTGGAGTTATCACCTATCACAATCGCATCTTTTGTATACTTGTGAAAGTTCTCAAACTTTTCTTTTTCAAAGCATAGGTGATTAGTGCAATTAGAATAAACAATCCATTCAGACAAAAAAAAGGGAGACATGGAGTAGAGCATCGTAGCAAAATCAACATGAACATTCTTCTTTCCTTTGAAGTTCTTTACATTTCCATTGCCTTTGTATTTTTCATCTCTTTTATTTTTATAGCAATCAACTTCTTTGTGACCTTGAATGCCATAATAGTTGCATTTTCCATCAAACTTTTCCTTGGGATAAGGATTGTTTGCTTTGCCTTTTCTATCTCTTTGTTTGAAGTTGTTATTACCATTGTTCCTGCTGGTATTGTTATTCTTGTTGTTATCGTTGTTACCATTGTTCCTACTATTGTTGTAGCCATTGCCTCTTTTCTCAAATCCTATTGAGGAAGAAGGATAAAAATTCTTTTAATGGTTGAATTTCTTCTTGAAAGGAGTTTTGGTTGCTCCAAGAGCAACATTATTATCTTTAAGAGAAATCAACACCTTATTGTTAAGGGTTTCCTCATGCTTCAAAAGGTACCTCGAAAGGTTCTTAAGGGAGAAGACTTCCTTTTCATCATCAAGCCTTGTTTCCATAACTATCACAAAGTTACTGAACTTTGAAGAAAGGTTTTGAAGAATGATGAAGACCATGAACTCATCATTGATCCAATTGCACCCACAAGCCACAAGTTGGATCCTTATGTTAATGATTTTGTTCAAGTAAATGGCCACATTTTCATCTTCCCCTTAACGTGATTGAAGCAATTTTTGTAGAATGGTAAACCTCCTTGAAAAGTTGGAACCAAGGTAGATTTGCTTAAGCTTATCCCAAGCTTCCTTCATTGAGGTTGAAAAAGAAATAATTAGGAGCACATCATCTAAAACTGCTCGATAAATCATGGAGGTTGCCAACTCATTCTTCGTATTGTATGCCTCAAATGCCTTCTCATTTGTAGGAGGTACTATATTTTCATTCACAATTTTCCAAAGCTTCTTTGCCTGCAATTCAACTCTCATCCATGGTTCTCAAATCCCATAGTTGGAACCATCGAGAATGTGTTTGGGTAAAAAGGATTCTCCCATTTGCTACACAACAATGTGAAAAGTATTAAGCATGTGGTTTTAATAAATAAAAAACTAAGTTTTAACCAAGTAAATAATACATGTTACTCTTAGTCATAAAAGACATTCTTTCTAAGTGCAAATGTTGTACAACTCAAATAATCTAAGTACCTAAATTTATTTCTCATATTAAGAATCGTAAATGTAGTGTGACATTATTGAGATTTGTTTTCTTATCTAAAATTAGGCCTTAACTCGGATGCCCACATAAGAGAAGCCCAAGTACTACCAATCCTCAACCAGTTCCCCTTGGTCAGTTTATACTCTCTCAAGGAGAAGTACCTACTATTTTCCAAGGTTATGACATATATTGGATCGACCAAATTATTAATCTTGATTAGGTTTCA
>Ga0068628_1000620_pt1 | contig 13132 bp, 14 predicted proteins | sample InSIn2gowninarea_FD_77431 | JGI IMG/M metagenome (GOLD analysis project Ga0068628, IMG submission 77431) | Clean room microbial communities from NASA Spacecraft Assembly Facility at Jet Propulsion Laboratory, Pasadena, California, USA -... ... | reverse complement strand
GTATTAGCCGAAGGCCGTTTGGTAAACTTAGGTTGCGCGACTGGTCACCCTTCGTTTGTGATGTCTAACTCTTTTTCTAACCAAGTGTTAGCGCAAATAGAATTGTGGGCGAACGCCGCTAGCTACGAAAACCAGGTGTACACTTTACCCAAGCACCTCGACGAAAAAGTAGCCCGGTTGCACTTAGCAAAAATTGGCGTGGAACTGGAAGAATTATCTGATCACCAGGCCGCTTACATTGGCGTAGAAAAGCAAGGTCCGTTTAAACCCGAATATTACCGCTACTAGAATCGCGGATTTTCGCGGATTACATTACTTCCGCGGATTATCTTTCGGGTACATTTTTGAAGAGCCGGATTCTTGTCCGGCTCTTTTTATTTGCGTGTTTTTAAATCAAGCAGTCTTTCGCTGGGATTTAGCTTAAAAACTAATTTCATTAATTTTTTATTTTATAAACTGATCAATTCCGTTTGGGCACCAGGTAGTTTTTTGGTTGAGGGTATCCGTTAAGATTTTATCATTTGCCGGCAGGGCGGTTCTGGGTACTTCGTGATTGTATAAGTGATACCCCACCCCCCCGAACACTAAATTTTTACGGACAACCCCCGCGTTTAACAATCGCAGCGCAAATTCACTGTCTTCGCGCCCCCAACCCACAAAGTCGTTATTGAAACCATTAACGCGGAGCATATCGGTGCGCCAGAAAGCCATGTTGCAGCTCCGGATAGCTTTTATATTTGGCTGTTTCCGAGAAAGCAAACCGGCTAAAAAACCGGCAGAAATGGTATTGAAGCGATTTATAATACCGTTACTGAAAAAATTAATGGAGTAAGACTTACGCTGTAAAATTTCCTGGGTTCGTTTTGGCCGCAGCAGTACTCTTTTGCCGTGTATAAACGTGTTGGCGGCGGCAATTCTTTTGTGGCTTTTAATAAAGTCCGGGTGCAGCAGCATATCCCCATCAATAATAATAATATATTCTCCTCGGCTGATAGCCATTGCCTTGTTGCGGCTTTGGGCCGCTCTAAAGCCTTGGTCTTCCTGCCAAGAATGGTACAAGGGTACCGGAAAGGTAGCTTTATATTTTTCTATTAAGGTAGCCGTAGCCGCACCGGAACCATCATCGGCTATTATCACTTCGTCGGGCAACTCGGTTTGGGTGCATACACTTTGTAATACCATTTCCAAAGCTTGTGGCCAATTGTAGGTAGTTATAATAAGACTAATCGTCATGGTTCTATTAGCTTCGTGCAGCTTCAGGTATTTATAAAAAGAGCCGTTGGCATTACAAGCGGAAATAAGAAATCCTTCGAACCCGTACCGGAAGCCCCGTTGCAGAAAATAATTCCGGATAAAAGCCCACATAGCTTTATACAAAGCTTTAAACACCGACGATTGCTTTTTTAAACGATTTTCCTGAGCAAAAAGCGTGGTATACTGATTTAACTTTTGCAGCAACTCTCCTGTGTTTGCAAAAGAATAATGGTTCATGGTACCCGGAATGGTTTCAATAGTTAAGCCATCTCTAATAATACTTTCGTGCACTTCGTTGGGCGTAAAAGCGGTAGTTTGCCGGTGGTATAGCCGAAGCACGTAATCGTTTTCCCAGCCGCACGCGTTAATCAGGCGCTTGCCGTAATAATTATGCCGTAAAAATTGGTAAACGGTGTTGGGTTGTAAGTTTCGGGTAACAATATTTTGCACTAATTCCGGCGAAAGCACTTCATCACTATCCACCGACAAAATCCAGTTATGGGTGGCGTAAGAGGCAGCCAGATTTTTTAAGGGGCCAAAACCAATAAACGGTGCCCGCCGAATCAGAACATTAGAAAACTCGGCGGCAATAGTGATGGTGTTATCGGTAGAGCCGTTATCCAGAAGGATAATTTCGGAAAATGGGGCCAACGCCGTGAGGCAGCGCGCAATATGTTTTTCGCTGTTTTTAGTTAAAATAGTAACAGAAATAAGAGTATGCATCAGAAAAAGTTAGGTAGACCGATACCACTTCGTAAAAGAATATTTCTGCCGTGCAGTATCATCCGTTCAAATAGGGGTAAGGGCCGGCCTGTTTGTAATTTTTATATTTGCGGCTTGTTACTTTTAACAGGACTGTAAAAGTACAAATTTAGAATTAATAAGCAGTTAAAGAGCAAGTAAAGTCAGCAAGGACGAAAAGAGGAGGTAGTTGGCCGCCTAGCTTCTACCATTATTTAGCCACTTTATAACTTTGCTTTTTGGCGCACATTATTTTGCCCCCCCAATGAAAAGGTAGTGCCCGCGAACAAAGTTTTAACGTATTTTGCGCCGCACGATCTTAGTACGGGCGGTATTGGTTTCCGGAGCGGGCGCAGGAAGCAAATTTTTAAAAGATCGACTTTAGAATACCAAAACTTTATTACCAAGTTTAACCGGTAAAAATGGTTTCTTATGCAAAATACAATAGCAAACTTAAAGAATGGGCGTTTTTCAGAAGTAAGGGCGCAAAACGGCCTGTTTCTGATGAGCAGCTTGTTTATAGTTGGTTTGTTATTTTCGCGGGCCTTGCTGAGTATAACTCCCATTGTTATGTTGGCCTGGGCCTGGTGGCAAATGCCCCTGCCGCAAAGTTTAAAACAACTACGTCGAAATACACCTGCCTTATTACTGTTAAGCTTTTACGGACTTTTTCTGCTGAGTACTTTGTACACGGAGAATTGGGAACAGTGGCGCTATTACGTAACCCAATACTTGCCTTTTTTGCTGATACCTTTCGCTTGGGGCATGTTGCCTGGTTTGCGCCGTAATCAGCGTTATGCGTTATTGTTTTTTTTTGTATTGCTGGTGGCTTTGCTTTCGGCCGGCACGGTAATTCATTATTTTCTGCACCGGGAAGAAATTAATGCCATGATTTCGCGTAGCCAGAATCCAACGAGTATTAACGGGATATCGCACATTTACTTTGGCGTTCTGATGGCGTTAGCCGTATTTTTTAGCGTACACCTATACCAATCGCGCGTAATCATCTGGCGCAAAACCGAGAAAAAGATAATCGTAGTTTGTCTGGCGCTTACTTTTATTTCGCTGCACATTATGGCGTTTCGCACCGGTTTACTGGCCATGTACGTGGCGATGCTGGTTCATCTGTTTGTAATTATTCGTACCCACAAACAATACGTGCTGGGGAGCGCCTTACTGGCCGCCATTGTTTTAATACCCATTGGGGCTTACTTCGCGTTGGAGTCGGTGCGGTTGCGGGTAGCCAATACCCGGAGCGATGTAGAACGGTACGTGCATAACGAGGATATTAATTATTACTCCATCTCGCAACGCCTGGCCGCCTGGGAAACCGCCTTAAACTTAGTGCAGCGTAATTGGTTGTTAGGGGTAGCGCCCGCCGATGTAAAAGCAGAGCTGGAACGCCAGTACGCCGTAAAAGATTTTGGCTTGAAAAAAGAAAATCAGATAGGCCTGCATAACCAATACCTGAACTTTTTGGTGAGCATGGGATTGGGCGGATTAATTTTATTACTGTATACCTTCCTCTATCCGTTTATAAAATTTAATTGGCAACAGCACTTAGCGAGTGCCGCCTTTTTAATTGTTATGGCTACGGCCATGCTGGTAGAATCTTTTTTTCAGAGACAACTCGGACTCAACACTTTTGTTTTTTTCTACTGTTTGTTCTTTGCAAATAAGGTCAATCAAGTAAGTTCAGCCCCTTAACTGGTTGCTGCGGCTCCTCCTCACCAGATAAAAAAGTAGCCATTCAAGTAGGTTTTACGTACATGCGGACAGAAAGAGATTTATACTGATAACGAATAGAAAATACTTATCAGGAATTTATTTTTTTAACCAGATGTAACCGTAATCCAGTTAATTACATACTAGTATAACAGTAAACTGCCTAAAAGCGTACTGGGGCGTATAAGGGAGCTGTAAATAATTTTAACATTCAAATTAAGTTAAATGAGCGAGCAAGGAAGCAATCAGCTAAGTAAACAAGAAAAAGATACCCGGTTCGAGGCGGAATTGCTGCCCATTATCGACCCGCTGTATAACTTTGCTTTTAGACTTACCTTAGACGAAGACGATGCGAACGACCTGGTTCAGGAAACCTATCTGAAAGCCTACCGGTTTTTCGATTACTTTGAACCCGGAACTAACGCCAAAGCTTGGCTGTTCCGCATACTCAAGAATTCGTTTATTAACGATTTCCGGAAAAAGAGTAAGCAACCCGCCAAAGTTGATTACAGCGAAGTAGAAGGCTATTATAATTCGGAAGGATTAGATGGCGACGGCGAAATTGCTACTACCACGGATATGCGTTCGCAGAGCGTACAGGAATTAATCGGGGACGAAGTAGCCAGTGCGCTTAATTCCTTGCCCGTTGATTTTCGGACGGTAATTATCCTTTGCGACCTGGAAGGGTTTACCTACGAGGAAATGGCTAAAATCCTGGATATCCCGATTGGTACGGTTCGCTCCCGCTTGCACCGGGCCCGGAACTTCCTGAAAGAAAAGCTGGAAAAATATGCCCGTTCCATGGGATATAACAGCAACGAAGACGAAGAATAATAAAAAAAATAAAAAAATATATAATCTTGTAAATTTTTATTTGGATTTTTTGTTACACAGGAAATGGCCAGCTAAATGGACCAACAAACACGACTGAAACCCCAACCACCAATGCCCATGAATACAACCATTACAATGCAGCATGCCCTGACTGAGGAAGGACCTAAAACTGACTGCGAGAAAGTAGTAGAGTTATTAGACGTTATTATTGACGGCGAAGCCACTCCCGAAGATCACCAATACTTTTTTAAACACCTCGAAATCTGCCAGGATTGTTTTAAAGCGCATGATAAGCACCAGCAGCTTAAATTTTTTCTAAAAGATAACATTAAGCGCAAATTGGTGCCCGCCAATTTAATGGGTTCTATTAAAACAGTTATTCAGGAAACCGTTTAACCCTGAATGCAAGGTAAGCTTATTATTTTTTCGGCTCCCTCCGGGGCGGGTAAAACCACTATTGTAAAACATCTGCTCCAAGTAAATCCGCTTCTGGGCTTTTCCATTTCGGCTTGTACCCGCGATAAACGCGGCCGCAACGAAACGCACGGCAAAGATTATTACTTTATTACGCCCGAAGATTTTCGGCAAAAAATTGAAAACGACGAGTTTGTGGAGTGGGAAGAAGTATACGAAGGTGCTTTTTACGGTACTTTAAAATCGGAAGTAGAACGCATCTGGAGCAACGGCAAACACGCTATTCTGGATGTAGACGTAAAAGGAGGCCTGCACATTAAAGAATTTTACCAGGATCGGGCACTGGCGATATTTGTAAAACCGCCTTCGATTGAAACTTTGGCCCAACGGCTCCAAGCCCGGGCTACCGACTCGGCCTCCAGCATTTCCAGCCGGGTATTTAAAGCTAAATTTGAGTTAAGCTTTGAAGATAAATTCGATAAAGTAATTGTAAACGACAACCTGGAAGATGCCTTCCGGAAAGCGGAAAAATTAGTGAACGAATTTTTAGGGCTGGAAGACAGTGTGTTATGAAAGTTGGCCTGCTTTTCGGCTCTTTTAACCCAATCCACACGGGTCATTTAATTTTAGCCAATTACATGGCTAATAATACCGATTTAAGCGCCGTTTGGCTGGTGGTTTCGCCGCAAAATCCTTTTAAAGCCAGTGCTTCGCTGTTGCACGAGTTCGACCGGCTGCATTTGGTAAATTTGGCCATTGATAAAAATACCCGCTTGGGCGTATCGGATATTGAGTTTAAAATGCCGAAACCCAGTTATACCATTGATTCGCTAACCTACCTGCAGGAAAAATACCCGTCGTACGAGTTGGTGTTGATCATGGGCGAAGATAATCTGCCTTCTTTCCCGAAGTGGAAAAACTACGAGCAAATTTTAAATTTCTTTCAGGTTTACGTGTATCCCCGCTCCGGCACGCCGCCTTCCTCCTTAAAAGAGCATCCCAAAGTAAAAATGGTGCCCGCGCCCGTGCTGGATATCTCCGCTACCTTTATCCGCGACTGCGTACACCAGGGTAAATCCATCACCTACATGGTACCCGAAGAAGTAGAAAACTACATCAAACTTAAAAAATTCTGGTTATAGCTTTTCTAATGCCAGATAGTAAATAGTAGCTTCCAGAAAGAAAATAGAGCGTTTATTATGGCTACTCTTTGGAGTCTTTACAAGCCTCCATGCTCAGGTGCTATCTAGTTTTACAAGTAACCAGCTTGCTCTAGGCCGCGGGGCCCCGTTTGGCTCTTCCGCCCTCGCTAGCCTTCCTTTGTTCGTTCCTCACAATGCCTGCGGCACCGGAACCCTAGCAGGTGCTCCACAGCTAAACTGATGTCATTTACTTTTAGCTGCGGCTTTCTTGGGCGCACCTGTAGTTGTGCTTAGAGACCGCTCTCGCGAACTCTTCGCATTATTAAAAACCAACCACATGAACCAATAAAAAATAAACTACTTGATTCTGTTTCTCTTTTTACCATAATACGGTGACTACTAGCAACTGACAACAGTTTGGCTATGGAGGGCCTTCTAAGGTTCCGGTGCCGCAGGCATTCCGAGGTACGAGGAAAGGAAGCTTAGACCAGCCCGGAAGAGCCAAACGGGGCCCGCCGGCCTGTGAGGCAAACGGGTTACTGTTCAAGTTAGACACCACCAATACCTGGAGACGGGCACCGGCTCCAAAGATTAACCGTAATAAACGCTATTCTTTCCCTATGAAAGCTACTATTTACTATCGAGTAATAGGATAGGAAATAATTGCTGCCTCATACAGAATAAAGTAATTAAATCCAATTATTTAACCTCTACTTACCAAAGACAAAGATAGAAGCGCATCATAAAATTAAATTTTTTATGTTTTCACCATTTTTTCTGGCAACTAATTAAACTTTACCGGCTCCCAGGCATCCAAGGAACGCACGTTCCGTTTCTGATGCGATGAAAATACTTTTTACTTTTTTGTGGCTGGTAGGGGTACTGCCGGTTTTAGGGCAATCATTCTTACTGGAAGGTACGGTAACCGACCGGAAAGATAATTCGGCGTTGCCGGGCGCTACCGTGTTGCTCTTCCGCTTACCCGATTCTACGCAAGCGGTGGTTATCACCGATGCTGCTGGTCAGTTTGCCTTTCAGCAAACGCCGGGCAGGTACTTGCTCCGGGTTTCGTTTCTGAGTTATCAAACCGTAGAACGGCCAATCAATCTTATTAATGCTCCCTTAAACGTAGGCGCTATTGCTCTAACCGCCGATACGCGGCAGTTAAAAGAAGTACAGGTAATTGGTAAAACGCCTACCGCCGTGCAAAAAGGCGATACCACCGAACTGAATGCTCGCGCTTTTAAAACCAACCCCGATGCTAATGCCACCGATTTAATTCAGAAAATGCCCGGTATTAACGTGCAGGATGGCCAGGTAAAAGCCCAGGGCGAAAACGTGCAACGCGTACTGGTCGATGGCAAAGAATTTTTCGGCGATGACGTAAATGCTACTTTGAATAACCTGCCGGCCGAAGTAATTGATAAAATTCAAATTCTGGAAGAACAAAGCGAGCAAGCCAAAGTATCGGGCTTCGACGATGGTACCCGGGTTAAAGCTTTAAATATTGTAACGCGCGCTGATAGAAGAACCGGTCAGTTTGGCCGGGTTTATGCCGGAGCCGGGACCGATGCCCGTTACCAGGTAGGCGGGAGTTTAAATATGTTTAAGCCCGGTCAGCGCCTAACCATTCTGGGGCAATCGAATTCTATTAACCAGCAAAACTTTTCCGGCGAAGATTTAATTGGCGTATCAAGCGGCGCTGGGGGAGGTGGTGGCCGGGGCGGCAGAGGGGGCGGTGGTGGCCAGGGGGGAGCGAATGAGTTTGCTTTGCCGCCGCTAAACGGCATTACCAAAACGCATTCGGCCGGCTTAAATTACGCGGGCCAGTTCGGGAAAAAATTAGAAATCAGCGGCAGCTACTTCGGTAATTACACCGATAACGATGCGTTGGAGAAATCGTTTTTACAGTACGTGGTCAACCAGCGGCTACCTTATAATTCGGAAAGTGAAATCAATAACGCTACTACCCAAAATTATAACCACCGGTTAAATTTCCGGTTGGAGTACAAAATAGACTCCGCGAACACTATTTTCCTGCGCCCTCGGTTAAGCTGGCAAGGCCGGGATGCTCTGGCGGGTATTAACCGATTACGGAATATGGATACCGCCCGGGTAACCGAAACCCTGGGCCAAAGCAATTCGAACTCGCTGGGGATTAACTTTACGAACGAGTTTACATTTCAGCACCGGTTTGCGAAGCGCGGCCGTACTCTTTCTATTGGTTTAGGTACTTCCATTAGTAACCGCGACGTAGATTCTTATAACCAATCCGAAACGGCACAGTTTAACCCGGACGAATGGATCGCGATCAACCAGCGCAACGACCAGGTCGTAAAAGGTTGGAGCTTGAATCCGTCCGTATCCTATTCCGAGCCGCTGAGTAAATTAAGTCAGCTACAATTAAATTATTCGGGTACCATTCAGCGCAACGAAGCCGATAAACGCGCTTACAACTTTATGGATGAGGAAGAAGGCTACACCGAGTTTGATCCGCGTTTTTCCAATACTTTCGTGAATACCAATCCGCAGCACCGGCTAGGAGTAGGGTACCGTTTCCGGACGCCCGATAATAAAGTTAATTTAAATTTTAATACTGCGTACCAATACTCGGAGTTAAACAACGAGCGGGAATTTCCGACTACCAATTCTTTTTCCCGGGGCTTTCACAACGTAGTACCCAACGCCCGGCTGCAGTATAATATTACCAAACAGAAAAACTTCCGGGTATTTTACCGGGGTGCTACTAACCCCCCGGCCGTGGAACAATTGCAGGACGTAGTTACCCTCAGCAACGATTCTTTGCGTTTCACCATTGGTAACCCCAACCTGAACCAATACTACCGGCACTTTGCCAACATCCGGTACTCGGCCACCAACTTAGAAAAAGCTAGTACTTTTTTTATTGGCTTAAATGCTGCGGTAAATCAAAACCCGATTGTAAACGAAACCATTATTGCCGATTCCGACGAAGTAGTTTTTGGCGTACCCCTTATTCGCAATCAGCAAATTACCCGGCCTACCAACGTAACCGGCCAGTACAATTTTACCGGATTTATGAACTACGGCATCCCCCTAAAAGCCCTTAAAACCAACGTAAACGTAGATGCCAGCGCGGGTTACAACAAAAATCCGGGTTACTTAAACGGGGTGCTCAATTATTCTTACACGCAAAGCTACGGCTTAGGGGTAACTTTAAGCAGTAATATCAGCGAGAACCTGGACTTTACTTTGGCCAGTAACGGTAACATGAACCTAACCCGGAACTCGGCTACGGTGGGCCAGAATAACAACTACTACACGATTAATAACCGGGCGCGCTTAAACTGGATTTTCTGGAAAAACTTTGTGTTACAATCCGATTTTTCGCAGCGTATTTTTTCGGGCTTAAGTGCTAGCTATAACCAGAATTATAGTTTGTGGAATGTGAGCGTCGGCAAAAAGTTCTTCCCCAAACGTAACGGCGATTTACGCCTGGTGGTGTACGATCTACTCAAGCAAAATAACAGCATCCAGCGCAATATTCAGCCTACTTACATCGAAGACGTAGAGACCCGCACGCTGCAGCGGTATTTTATGCTTTCGTTTACCTACACCATCCGCCAGTACAATGGTAGCGCTAACGGCAGTAACTCCAACAATCCGGGTAATCGGGGTTTTGGCCCGGGTGGTGCTCCCAGAGATTAAAAATTTTTTAAAAATTACTGAATTTATGAAACGTTATTCTTGCTCCTTTTTAGCCGGAACCGTCGCGTAATTAGCTTTGAGGCTTCTCCTTTTTGTTTGCTAAATAGGCTTTAAATTGCTCAAAGGTCATACCGTATGTGTCCTGGGAAATCTTCTCTTTAATTTCCCTGAAAATTTTTACTGTATCAAATTCTTTTTCTTTTTTATCCTTCGTTTTCATATCCTACAATGTCTTTTGGTGAACGAATTTCAAGGGTTCCATGTCCAAGACGCAAGTTGACCGAATTGTAACCTCTAATTCTAAAGATGTTTACAATGTGCTTGAAGTTCCAACTGACCAAAATGTCAACCTTGTTCAACGTCCAGCTCCACTATTGGCAATACTCTTGTTGGCTGTAGTTTTAGTCAGCGCCAAGTACTTCTTTAAGTTGGTCATTCAGTTCTGGGATTTTGTTTTTAAATACATCCCAAACAATAGAATAATTTACACCAATGTAGTCATGAATAAGACGATCTCGCATGTCTGCCATGTTCTTCCATTGTATGGAATTCCACTTAGATTTAAAGTCTGCTGGAATTTTCTTAGTTGCTTCCCCGATAATTTCCAAACTGCGGACAACAGCCCGTTTTAAAGTCTCATCGTTTAAAAATTCAGCTTTAGTTAAATTTTGATTTACACTAAGCAAATACGCGCATTCGTCGGCGATATGTTTTAAAAACTCAATTGGCTCCTTAGACATACAAAATCTCATTTAATATCTTCGGGGCAATGTGCTTGCTCAAGCCATTTTTAGTAACAATTTCAACTTTTTCGTTCCTGAACAGTTTTTCAAACAGATCATATACCGCCATGTAGTTGTCGAAGTTTTCTTGATCCGGTTCAAAGTCGATTAGTAAATCAATGTCGCTTTTTTTTGTCTGCTCGTTCCTGACGTAAGAACCAAATAGACCAATCGTTTGAACCCCGAATTTTGAAAGTTCGGGCTTGTAAGTCTTTAAAGCAGTTATAATATCCTCTCTAGTGGTCATTTTTTTAAAAATCATTGAAAAAAATAAATCTAATTGCAATCAGATCTTGGCTTTTCTTTATCCAATTCCTGGCGTAGTCTGGCTTTCTGCGCCGGAGTTAATGTCTTTACAATAGGCAAAAGTTGCTGAAATGGTACTTGCACTTTAATTTCCATAATAGTAAGTATTTTGTTAACAGCATACGGTTAAACTGAAAATACAAACAACGAACAAGGCTTTATGCAGGTGGGGAGTTAGCATTTCGTCTGCCCATAACCGCTGCTCAATTTATAAATTATAGTTCAATGTTTATTCTACTGTCCAGCGTCATTTATCTGCCGAAACCGAAGCCGAAAGCAAATAAAAAGCTTAAAATATATTCGTTGCTCCGCCATATTGCCAATGCAATGTTAGCGGTATACCTTTTGTCAGCTATAACGTTGACAAAGTGAATTGTATTTGGTTCTGTTTTGTCCGAAGTAGCTGTTTATGCGCCTGTAACAAGTCAAAATTGTTCTGATTAAATATTTCACTTCTGGTACTAATATTCCATTTTTGTTTTGTGTGTTTGTGTCCGCTAAGCTCAAATAATTCAATCTTCTTCGTCTTTGTGAACTATCTTTAAAATTTATTGGTAAGTGGTCGTTACAAATATGAATATGTTGCGTCTTATGTTTGCATGTAGAGTTTATATAGTTTAAAACCTTAGTTATTCTGTCGGGATTTTCATTAGGAAAGAAAAATGTACGAGCAGTTTGATTGTGTTGTCTGCTAGGACGAAGATTAATGGTATGCAAATACATGTCTTGGAAATCCGTAAGCAACTCGGAAACAACCAACATCACTCTTGTGTAAAACCGAAACATCACGATTGATTGTTCTTCATTGTCTAAGTCGAAATCGTCAAATCGATCATCTTTTAGTAGGTCAGTTAGATTGCAAGCCCAGTCACCAAGGCTGCAAAATAGATTAACGTGTCCACCAGCATAGCTATTTTGCCAATCACATTCATATGCACCAGCAAAAGTGTCCGTCAATAGGACATTGCCATTGTCGTCGTGAATTTGTCTCCCAGTTTGTTGCGCCCAGTAGTTAAGAGCTGCTTGTCTAATTGGTCCAAATAATGTCATGAGGCTTGTCAATAAGGTAACTGCTAACCCACAGGGCTTGCTGCTGTGGCGGCATTCATTGTTTATTCAGCCCCGAACCGCTGCTAAATAAGAATTGGTAACTCAGTATGGCACTTCAGCTGCTTTTTTGCCAAGCTGATTTTGGGTGCAGTGTTTCTTTGTTTTTCAAGTAATCCTTCAACTGCTCTGATGTCAAATCTTTAATATCATCATTTACCTTATCACGAATCTCTCTCAGCTCATCCAGGAGAGACTTGTCTAATTTACTTTCATTCTTCGTCTTCATAATTTAAAATTTCTCTAGGTGTCCGTATTTCTAATATTTTGTGTCCGAATCTGTAATTTACAGCGTTATAACCCCGTATTCTATTAATATTTACTATGTGCTTAAAATTCCAACTAACAAGAATGTCAGCATTGTGAAGTGTCGCCAAAGCGATATGGATACAGTCTGCTCTGCTTGTTTTACCAACAACATTTTCATTAATATACTGTTCTGCAAGCTTTATTGCTGCATCTGAAATGTCTATAAATTCGATTGCTGTTTCGGGTAAACTTGCCGCAAGAGTTCTGACTTTTTCAGGTGCCGGAGCCAATTCAATATCTGTCAACCGCGAGAAAATTATCTTGTAATCATTCTGATAAATTTTGTTAAACAGAATTTTAGTCCATAGTTCAAACTCTGGCTCGAAATAGCCGCCAAAAACAGAAGTATCAAGATAAATTCGCTCCATAAAGATTTTTGTTCTTATTCTGTAAACATATTTGCAGAGAAAGGCAACATTGCCGCTAATGTTTAACGGCTTTGCGATATGGTGGCCTTCCATGTTCCGTCAGCTTAAATTAAACAAATATATAAGTTCAATAGTATTGTGTTGTTCAACCTTTATTCGTCCGCTCCACTTTTGGTAATGCACTGTTGACTGCTGACTTTTGTTATAGCTTAGTCGATAATTCTATTTACTATCAATGGAAGGAAAATTTCATCTTCATTTTCCTGAACTGTTTCTCCTATTTTACAATCGATTGTTACTAGATACGCTCTATCACCAAACTTCACTACTTGCCTGTAACCTGTATTTCTTTTAGATTTATTTTTTTCAATGATTTTTAAAAAAATGACCACTAGAGAGGATATTATAACTGCTTTAAAGACTTACAAGCCCGAACTTTCAAAATTCGGGGTTCAAACGATTG
>Ga0068628_1000619_pt1 | contig 13160 bp, 11 predicted proteins | sample InSIn2gowninarea_FD_77431 | JGI IMG/M metagenome (GOLD analysis project Ga0068628, IMG submission 77431) | Clean room microbial communities from NASA Spacecraft Assembly Facility at Jet Propulsion Laboratory, Pasadena, California, USA -... ... | reverse complement strand
TGCCGCAAGCTTGGATCGATTCGCTTGAAGACATTGAGAGCAAGTATGCGGAATGGGTTGCACAGGCAGAACAAGTCGTTCTTCGCAATCAGGTGGCAACTCAGGAAGACACGAACCCTAATTCGCCTCAGCCAACACCTGTCATCCAAGAACCTCGTCCAGATACGATGTCCATAGTAAATCCCACCTCCAATGCCTTGCCAAAAGGGGGCTCGCTTGTATCTCGACTTTCAAGAAACATGTTAGCCGAGACTACCGCGTCAGAAGCACATACAGATATAAGTCCGAGGAAGTCATTTGGCAGTATCAAGCGGAAGCCTTTGCTCGAGACCAACTCAAAGGCCGATCAGGGACATAGACGAGGGATATCGGAAGTGTCTGCTGTTGGATCCACCTTTTCGGCCTATTCTGAAAATGCAGAGATTGTAGATGCGCATGAAGTTCCAGTTCTACCCAGTCCGAGAATCAGTATCATCGACAACCCGTTTTCAAGCAACAAAACGGTTGTATCTTGGATGGGAAATAGTAATCCAGAACTTTCACCTCCAAGACCTGGGTTGCTTCAACGTGCGTCGACCGCTTCAATTGAGGTTGTGCCGAGAGACAGTCTCAAAGAAGTTACGCTTCGCCGTAGCGCCAGTCATGACCTATTGAGCTTTATTACTGGATCATCCACAGGCAACCCGCGCGCTCGAGCCTTGCACCACTTGATCGCTGGGGGTTCAGGGAGCTCGACATCGCAGCGCGGCATTGATGATCCATCATTGTCATTGAAGCCTAGTGGCTTCCATGATAGCCTTACCCCTCTTGCGGTTTCGCCATCACCAAGCTTGAGAGTTGATCCCTTAAGCATTAGAGGCAAACAGATGGCCATATACGAGCTCGATTCGCGTCCATCGATCCCGAGGAAGTCAAGTAAAAGAATGAGCTTACCAATAACAAGAATGCCATTCCGACCGTTGACACCACCACCACCCGATCCAGTTGACTCGAAACAAGCGGATCAGGAACCTCAGCCTGTTGCTCCAACTACCGAGATGCCCAATGCCCACAAAGAGGAAACCTTCGATGACAGGTTGAGGAGTATTCTAGCGTCAATGCCAACCAAGATCAAACTTACTGAAAACTCCGATTCAGCAAGTACTACTAGTTCTGGTTCCGAACCTTCCACACGAGCCTCGTCTCCTGGGCAGACTTTGAAGCTTTCACCAGTAAAGGATAGCAAATCCGGTAGCAACACCACCACAGCGGGGATTCGTGTATACCACCTATCAAAGACTGGCAAATCAAGAGAAACACCACCAATTAAATTGTTCGTTCGAGCTGTTGGTGAAAATGGAGAACGTGTCATGGTTCGTGTTGGTGGAGGTTGGGCCGATCTGGCTGAGTATTTGCGTGAGTATAGTCTACATCACGGGGGTAGAGGTCTTTCAGACAAAAGTCTTGAAGTTGCGAATCTTCCTGACAAGCAGCAACGACCAAGATCACAAGGTTCATCCTTGAGTTCTACAATTCCAGCACGGGATGCAACAGGCCTCAATGTGCCTGCAAAATCTAACATCGTCGATCAAGAATTCGACTTTGGCCTAACAGACAACAGCATGACACGTGCAACTGAGGAAGGCGTAATGGATACTGCTGGCACAAACTTTGAGCAACTACCTGGTAATCAATGGAGCACACCAGATGTTCATGCCATTCCCGATTATGACTCCCAATATTCATCTAGAGGTTCAAGCGTAAATAATCGAATACAGCCTGGAACAACAACACCAACAGATCCGGCAAGACTTCGCAACCGAACTTCACTCAATACATTCCCAAAGCCTTCTTCAACCACAACCACAACCATTTCCTCATCCCCTGGCACGAATACCTACACGCCGCTTGGTGCAGCTGGGCCAGTGCACAATGGCCGTCGAGTAGGGCCCAACAACTTCAATAGAGGTCAAGTTCAGCCAAACCAAGTATGGGGAGATGGTGTGGCCAATCAAGGAAGGGTTGTCGCTAGTAATCAAACATACACAATGTCACCTCCAAGAACATCCGCTCCTACAAATGTGACCACTTCCATCACAAATGCCAGGACAAACGGTACTTCTCAAGTCTACCAGAACCCAATTATAACGACAACTACAACAGTCATGTCATCAAGGCGTCGAGCACCTGCAAATTTTACAGCGTCACCAGCCTCAATGTCCCGGCCAGTATCAAGTATGAACGTCTACCAAACGCCTGCTTCAAACAGTGTAACGCCAACACCCACCAACAACACGAGTGCCAGACCTTCCCCGATAACCAGTCCAGACGGGTCACGGTTGACTCAGACGACATCGAATGTATCAAATGCGAGTTACGCGTCAAAGAACAACAATATAAGCAGGATTGATAGTGATCGATCAAGAAAGAGGATGAGTTTGACTGACGTCAGCGGAATACGTCGGGTGTTTCTAAGGAAGAAGAGCGATAAATCATAAGACAACGAATGATACGCGAAGAGGATGAGTCGCACAACAAAACATCGTCTTTGGCTACACATGTTGAAAAGGAATCACAGACCTGTCTGGTGCTATGTGATTATCTGGCTTCTGGAACCCATCTTGCTTGAGATTAGCGGGCGTCACTCTACGTTGACCCTTTCTTCTTCGAATTTCTCTCGATCTTCAATTTTCAGACATGTTCTTTTGCGAATTGGAAATACACCAGCTAGCATGCTATAGCTATAATGTACTATACCATATCAGGCGCTGGTAGCCTTTGATACATAAGCTTTTACTTTCTTCCCATCTCTCGTATTTTACACTATATTAAACTACAGTACATGTATACTATATCACACCATACTGTCTAGGTATACTATAACTATGTGCACTACACTACACTACACCATGCCATCCTACAGACAACTCAATCATAAAACTTCCCTTTCCTATCACTACGTATCAAACACATATATCTCTTCTCCTCTCCACTACGTAAGCAGGGACTACAGAAACTAATTAAAAGCGCGCAACGCAAACCACATCAACTACTGTAGATAAGTCATGTGTAGGTACTTAGATCTTATACTGTAAATACATGTATGCAATCCTACAAGCTTTCGAATTCACACCGAACTGTCCCATTTTATTTTAATTCATCTCATCATTCAATTATTTTACGGTACGTACGTAGGTATGGTTATTTCCGTTTCGAAGCGCAACTGAACAGGCCCCAAAACCCGCCTGTACTAGCACTACTACTGCTACTAACACGACCTTTTTCAACACCATTCATATCACTTTTAGCGTTGGTGTTTACAGCCTCAACGCTCGCTCCCGCGGCTTTCTTCTCCTTCTCTTCGGTGATGTTTTCAATAGAGACACAACTCAGATCTTTTGAGTTTTGGGTCAACCACGATAGGTCTTGGTTTGCGTTGTGTGACACTTTTGGGTTATTATCTATGCCTAGTCCCGGTCCGGCTGAATATGAATTTAGGCTTGGAGTCGAGTTTGGATTCGAGGGGTGGTTCTGAAGCCACGTCGCTAGATCATGTTTACTTTTATCGTTGGCGGGACTGGCTTGCATTGCTGTCCATGTTGTGAAGAGGTGGTCTACACACATAACATTGTTAGTAAGCCAGGCACCTCCGGTAATTGAATGTAGATGCAAATAAACGTACCGTATTCCCCCATCGCCTTCCTCAACTCACGCATCACATTTGCTTTCGCACCTGTCCTATCACCACCCTCACATTCAAGTCCTAAATCTGGATCGGGATCGCGATCCAGATCTGAGTCCAACAACTGCTTTTCTAAACCAGATATCTCGTCTTGCAAATGCAGTAACAGACGCACGTGGATGTCGTCGAAGCGTCGGAATATAGTCGTTTTGTTTGTTGTCATGAATGCTGCCATTTCGGTGTGGTCGTTCTTTTGCGTGCTGATTGGTGGTTCAAGGGGTGTTGGGGCTGATAGACTTTGAGTTGCTATGTGTGATACTGATGTTGCTGTTGGTTTTGGTTTTAGGTTTGCAGTTGGTTGGTCTTTGTCGCGTGTTGAGGGGCGTTTGGCGTGGGAGGGGAGGGAGGGGAGAGGTGTGGTTGGAGCTGGAAATGGTTGTTGGGAGTTTACGATTGAGTGGGAGCGTGAGCGGGTTGTGGGTTTGGGGAATTCGCCTTGTTCGGTGGGGATGGATGGTGTTTGAGGTTGAGGTTGCGATTGCGGTTGATGTTGAGATCTAGATTGAGGTTGAAGTTGAGGGTTTGGAGATGTGCTTGAGGGATTGGAGTGTAATGCGCGATTGCGTCGTTCGGATGCGGTGGACTTTACTGTGCGTGATCGAGGTGGTGTTGGACGAATAGGTAAGTTCTCGATGGAGAGCCATGCTGGGACTTGTCCGGGAGAATGGACGATTGATGGTGGTTGCGCTGGTTCTGGGATTGATCGCATTGATGCGCGTGAAGTTGGTGTCCCGTTTGACAAGGCTGCCGGTGGAATGCTGGGTATGCTTGGTAATGGTTTCTTGTTGTATCTCGACGTCGGCACAGTGGATTTCCTCATGGATGACATGGATGACCGAGCTGATACAGGAACGGCAGGAAATCGGATCTCCTCTAGCTTTGGGGCTGCATTCCCAGGGATGGTGTATACCTGCTCAACGAGTGTACTTGTGGTGTCATCTGTACTAGGTTCGCTGCTCATTGTGATGGTGTCCTCGGAACTGCCTGGAATGTCGTTTTCGTGAGTAATGGTATGCGAGCTTTCAATTTCATGCAGGATGATATGCTGGGAGGTGGCTGATGTACAGCTTGGCACAGGATGAGCGTCATGATCTTGGACCACTCTTTCTGGCGCAGAAGCACTTTTGGTACGCGTCAAAGCTGTTTGTGGTTGTGCTTGATCCATGTACAATGTCGGAACGCTTGGTAGAGCAGAGAATAACGGCGTAGTGAAATTGGCTCTGACAGTCACGCCATCGAGTACGGGTATATAGTTCGGATCATGTACGTCCGGGAATGGAGTTTCGAATGATCGAGATTGTCGTTTGACTGGTAGCTCTATCGCATTGTTGACTACACTCATGGCGGTTGATGAAGATGTTTAGCAAACTGATAGTGAAAAGGTTTGAATGGCACTGTTATGACAGGTGACAGGTGATAAGCTCGAGCGAAGCCTGGATCATGCCTGGCCGACATGACTAATGACTGGAAGGTAAATGATCGGCGTCAAAAATAGCTTGGTGTCGAGGTCCAGGAATTAGAGTGTGTACCTGCATCGAAGGACAAGATGTGGAAAGTGAAGCCACAGTGTTTGGAGTGTTTGAGAAGACAGGCTAAAGGTCTCAATTGCTGACGGCGTTCAGAGGTTGATGAAGTCGGGGGTTACAGGTTGATCCTCTAGTATTGTTTTGGCGTAGTGACGTGGGGTGGGACCCTCATGGTGGACGATCAGGACAGGGGTCGACGGGAAGGTGACATTTTCTTCCTCCACTTACAGACTCCACCTGAACGAGGAGCATGTCCTGCTTCGTGATTCGAAGGATTCATAGCAATTTGCTGAGCCAATGCAGACCTTTTCGACGATTTTCCTTGGATTGCAGTGATCAAATATCGTACTTTGTACTTCTCGACATGACAATGGGATCGATCTCAGCGGTGTTCCCATCAGCAAGGAGAAATAGATGGCCGGTGCTGGTTGAGAAATCCGAAAATGGAGAGTAATGAAACACACTTATTAATCAGAAATTCACCGACAAGACATTCTCGGGTTCGACGGAGTAAGCAGCAGGGGTCTGCAGTCAGGCTGGAACTTGAAGAAGACAAGAGTTCGCCCCCACATTGTGCTCCCAGCAACAATTCGGTGGTCACCTTAATTTTCTGATTGCACGTGTTGACAATCTATCTTTGGCACCTCAACACAAACAGGGGACAGGCCTTGAGCACGATACCAGGTGAAGGTTAACCTCAAGAGGAGCCACTTTCTCAGGTGTGTGTTGTTGTTATTGTGTACAGTAGCATCACATGCTGTTACACCTCGGAACTTTGGTGCCTAAACACCACGCCTGATACAAATGGTAGGCCAATGTGATGTTGAATACCAATTAACCAAAACTATGAACGAAGAGTGATGCAATGCAATTGTGCCCCACTACTAACGAGGGCTTGCTGCATCGATCATGTAGCAGGGAATGTTTTCTGATATACCGGTGGGCACACGACTATTCTATGTGTGCTGCTGTATCTCTGCCTGCTTAGAGCAGGTACAATGGCCGATGTGTGTCCATGCCGAGATTATGACCTTGAATTTCACGTACTCCTGACCACACCGACACATTAGTGATTTATGTGTGTTTGTATGTCTCCATATGCAAAGCTGTACAAGTAGAAAGCGTAAAAAGGTCGAGACGTTCAATGTCGCACAAAGTTGTATTTGCTCGGCTGTGTAGGCGCCTTGAGTACACCGTTGTGTTGTCGTTGCTTGTCGAGTCGACCTCGTGCAGTCCGGATGGAATCTTCGAGAGCCGCGACTTGCTTTCCCGTGCTCACTCGTCGCAATTGCGCCAGATATTGCTCCATTTCATCAATGAGGGCAGATAGCGTGGCGCCTGTGAGATGTGCAACACTTTTCTCTATTTACCAGTCAGCAGGTCTTCAGATTAATGGGCTTGATACTCACGAATCACGTAGTTGCCGTATTGATGGCTTAACAGCTTCGTCACTTGGCTTTGACCCTGCTCGTCCCGTGTCGTCAGCTTGCGCAGCATCGCATTGCGTTGCTCTTCATCAGCATAGTCCAATGCCTTTTCAACCACATTACTCGCAAATTTGTGCATTGCGTTTTCAAGGAGCCGGCCCTGAACTTTGTCAATCACAGGTTTGCGATCTCGTGCCTCTCCGTTGACGATGACGTGTTGGACCACGTAGTTGCCAAAGGCATCTTGAATCAATTCACCAATGTTCTGGTGTAGCTCGTCCAGAATAGCCCGTTTGGCCCGAAATTGACAATGTTCCAGCATTCTCTGAATGACACGGCATCCATACGGGTGCTTTGATAGATAGTGAACATGTCCCAAGTGGGCTTTGACAATGAAATCAATATGTTCTCCTGGAATTCGTTCGATTGCTTTCTGTACAACGTGATTGCCGTTCTGGTTCTCCACAGCTTTGATTACCAAACCATCCAACTCTTTGATGAGGCTTGCTTGTTGATCAGTCAGAATGTGTTCCAGCGCTTTCTGAACCACTCGACAGCCGTATGTCTGTGTCGACAGCGCATACACATGGCCTCGCATGTGGTTGGCTAGTACTTTCTTCTGAGATTGGTTTCCGTGCTCAAACATCTTTTGAATCACATAGTTCCCGAACACATCTGTCATTAATTGCCGGGAGTCGCATGCTATCTCCGAAAAAACCTGATCCTTTTCGTCACTGTTGGCCGTTTCTAGTTTGTGCTGAATAAATCGGGACCCTAGCTGATCGCCACTGAACTCAACGATGTATCCGTAGATGTCACTAAACTCGAATTTCTTGCTCTTGTGGTTCACTCGAAAGTCTTCGAGAAGCTGACTTCTGACGATCTGAGTCGAATCGTTAGGACGCTGAGTGAAAGGGTCCGGGAGCATGTAGTTTTCATTGAAGCTGGCGTTGAATCCGTAGATGCTGTTTCGGAGTCTATCATGCACCCCGTTCACGACTGACGGGTGGAAGCCATGATTCAAGGGTTGTGCTGGATGCGGTTGCACTTCTTGCCCTATATAGTCAGCATAATATAATGGAGACTGCAGCGCCAAACTCGGCATTGGCTGAATTGAAGTTCCATGCTGTCGTGCCGTGTTCTTGGCCGTCGAATTGTCATAGTATGTTCTGTTGGCGACAGCTGTTGGCGGATGGGTTCTCTCAACATCAGTCTTCGGGTAGCTGACAGTAGTAGGTGGTAAATTCTGATATCCGGACAAAAAATTATTTGAATATTGGTTCGTATGGTACTGTTCAGTGAAAATCTCCTGAGTTACGCCCGCCTGAGTCCTGGAACCAAAAGTCTTGGAGTTTGGATAGAACTCTGGGAAGTGGGCCTTCTCCGCGCCAACCTTCAGCGCGGTCTGGGTGTTGCTTATGTTGACCAGGCTTGAAGGATAGACATTACGGCCATTTGCGAACTGGTCATTGTGGGTGTCTCTGTCTTCGAGGGTGCCTGGTTGGGAAGACAGCACTGACCGAAAACCATTCCTCACAAAAGCCGAATTGTTGAGCAGCTGGCTTTGTGATCCGTTGATAGAGGAACAACCAGCCTGGACAGGTTGTAGTGGGACAAGGGGTTTCCTCACCTGATCAAACATTGATGAGCTGACAATTTTTGATGGGTGTGTCGGGTTTGAATATTGATATTCTCCCACTTTATCCCATAAGCCTGCCTTTTCCGTAACTCCTTGAGCCTTCGGGTTCAGTTGTCGCCCCACTCGGGAATTCATGTTCGTATTCCCCTCCTTTGCCGAGTTCTCAGAATCGCTCATCGTTAGTGAATTTGGGGTCAAAACTGTCGAATCTGTCGTGTAACTTCTGCTTTGCGCCGAAAGTGGTTCGTTCTGACGTGATGCACTGTGCTCTGTGTCTGCTGAAGTTTTCCACTGACTGAGACTTCGGCCTATTGGGGGCAGCGCCAACGACAATCCTTCAGGTCGCCGACCGCCTATAAGTATGTTCAGCATACCATACACTTGAGCTGTGCCTATCTTACCTGCTTGGTGTTTCCCTTGATCCTTGTTCGCAGGACGAACATCCTGAGAAGCTGGTTGCCATATGTTCACTGCTCTGTACAAACTCGGGGCCGGATAATTCTGTTCTGCTGTAGCGTACGCCTTTGAACTTGCTGCCCGACTGTAGAAGGCACCAGGCAAAAATGGATTCTACTCGGATCAGCAATTGGGACAAACAAGCGATGGAAATAGACTTACATTGTTCAAGATGCCACTCGGTGGCAGCGTGGAAGTCATCACGACTCTTAATCTGCCTTGCCACCGTAACCTCGTACAGAGCTCTTGGCTCAATTCGAATATGTCAAGTAATATGTCGCGATTTAGTTCTTTGGTTAATGTGTTTTCGAGCAAACAATAAACAACTCCTTCAGTTCAGCAACGTCGTTTGGCTTTATATAACAAGTAGGACTGTACAGAATATTCAAAAAGTTGGGATGGAGAAAGTGTGTCGAAGATAAGACGAACTGGAAATTGGTCATTGAAGGGTAGGTTTTGAGGAAGTAAGGCGTGGAAAGATCATGTACCCCTTCGTCTGCCAACACATAACAAGAAGGACTTCAGCAGGCAGCCGTAGGACCATCCAAGGTCATGATTGGACGCATATATGCCACTTTATACGGTTGAGTGGGCCCCAGTCTGAGAGCGCAGTGGAATGAGTCTGATGAGAATTGCTCATGAAGTAAGGGATGTAATATTTTGGCAGGTGGTGGAATGTTGCTTGACCGATTTTGTGTAAGTCGAGGGCGTGACAAAACACGGATAGAAGTTCGGACAGGCTGCAGGGAATTGTGGAGTATTAGAGGAACTTCTGGACTGCTTCGAATTCGTTACACGAGACAAGTTGCAGAATGGACAGCGGCTGGGGGTACAGACGTGTTGTCAAGAATGAGGCATCCGACCCCAGGACTGCAATACATCAGATTGCAACAAACATCCCACCTGGCACACGAAAGGGCCATGTGCACTGTTTTGGTTTGGAGGGATGTTTTCTTACCTGGTCAGTAAGGCGGCGCACATGTGCGATGACATACTTGGGTGAGCCTGACGTTTCTGTAAAGGATGGGCTAGCGGTTGAATTTGGTGTTGTTCTGCAACCGTGACCCTTAGAAGTGGGGTGCGGGATCTGCCAGGCGTTGCTGACCAAGCCCAATCAAGCCTAGAAAGGCTGTTGGCCCTTACAGAAAGCCTCTCTTTCCACTGTTGTTTGCTTCCCCAGATACGGAGTCGGCGGTCAGCCGATCACTTTTCTGTCAAGCCTGCCCATTTGTCTATGCAGTATAAGGGTTTTGACCGCCATTCGACATGCATTGTTTTCACGCCCACGCTCTGGCGGCTTCCATGTTGGCGCCTTTCACTTGCGGCATTGCCATTGGCGTGCTATGCTATTGCGAGCTTTGCGCTGTTTGATGTGCACATCTCGACTTCTGTGATCTTGCAGGAGACAGTGTCCGTAAGCCACTTAACAAAGTGCCAAGTGACTGCCGCTTGACCTGTTATGCTTCGAAGTTACTTCATATTGGCACGGCACTCAAATCTGACAGTACCTGCTGATAAGTGCACCAGTGGCTTTGATTGGGTTGTGGTGAACAGCAGTTTCGGTGTGATAAACCTCCAGACACACGGGTCACGGTACGTATATTGGAAGCGGCATCCATGTTGGGCTTGGCATCATTGCAGCAAGCTGTGATGCCAATTGTGGGATGGTGGCGACATGTGAGTGTGCCAACACAGCTCTGCAAGAACTGGAATCGGATTTCTCATGGGGATTCCGGGAGTCACTGTTTGATGTGTGACACGAGTAGTTCTTCTTGACTCCGAGCAAGGTCGCACGCGATCGCTGCTTCCCGAGAGGTTCCAAGCAGAGGACTGTACCTACAGGAGGCAGCTTAAGCTTGTGGTTGGCCCGACAGATTGAGTAAGGCTTCCCAACTTGTTTTCCAAGTTTGGCGTTGAGCGTTGAGCATGCCTTTTTGGGAAAGCTCCAGCAATTCGGGCATGAGAAAATGATTCGACAGATTGTGAAGCTCAGGTTCGTAATCTGAGAAGGAAGCAAGGTTTACTGACGTGTGGATAAAATAGCTTATGTCATGATGGTTAACAAAGTCATTGCAAATGGCCAATTTCAAATGTCTTGGAGGTTCAAGCTGGGCCAGCTCCTGCCATGCTTATCCGAAGCCAAACACCGGCTGACGTCCTGCTTGCAATTGGTGGTTGCGTGCCCGAAACAACGAGATTGGGTCAGGAAATGGTGGAGGCTCAGAGGAACGATTGGCGTCTGATGGGCTTTCCAGCTCTCTCCACGCGACTTCAGCCACCACTTTGGCGCGTAGCTCATCTCGCGTTCCGTCTGCTCCATCTGCGAAGCCCCACCCAATCGTCTGCCTTCAAGATCAGTTGGTTCCTACTGTACTATACATCTTTGCTTTCTTTGCAATCACAAAATCTGACCAGCTCTTCGTTGCATCGAGGCAGCAGCGTCGCCGCCGTTCTCTTCCAACCAACATTAGGCAGCTCTCAGTGTCACTCGTTTGCTGAGAATTGGCCGTCCATTCCTTCACTCTACGCCGTGCTCGCAACAACCACAGACCACCGGAAGCGTATCGCATTTTCTTCAGGAGCGAGGAGCTGCTTTTATTCTTGATCGAATTGTACATTCGTAACTAGCACTACAAGAACGATTCCGTTGCTGTCCGCCTCGACCCTCGTCTCTACACCACGAAAACGCATTTCTGCGAACTTTAGCTACTTGCAAACAACAGAACAGAAAGAATGTCCGGTTCAACTCTGCACTCTCGGGATTCCACGGACGACATCGATTCCTCATACTCAACACCCAGTGCGCTTCTCTTCGGTTTCTTCCTTTTATTTCTGTTTGCGAGTTGCTTATCCATAACTCTATTCCATATTCGAAGGAGGGGCGTGGCAGCTCGAAACAAGGCCGTGCTACCAATGCACCGTAGACAAGGCCACCAGCGGTCTGTTACCATAACTACAGCTCCAGCCTATACCAACCGAGACAGGGTCTTTGTCTATGATGAGAAAATGAACCTGGTTGCGAATTCTAGCAGTCGACCACACAGCCCGGTGCCAGAGATCCGCATCACATTCCCGGATGAAGAGGGTGAACAGCCTGGACAGAACAAGAGCGGAAGAGTGGTCATCGTCCGAATCACCGATTCCGGCAGTATCGGTATGGAGCCTCTACATCACGAGCAATTACCTCCCTACCAGCAAGCAGATGGCGCTCGCTTTCAATCCCTCGAAATTGACAGACTTGGAGGCTTGAGGGAAAGAGAGCAGCACTCAAGTACTCAGAGATGGGCTTGATATCTACCTGAATAATGACAAGATTTATGAATCATTCTATATCTGGCATGTAAGACAATTTTCATGGCTCTCACAATGGATGAGCCCGATGTATTGTATCTCGAAGCGTGTTTCGTTTCTGATGTATAGCGTCTGATACATGGGCGGTTTTGGTCCCAAGCGTTATAGCTCTACAATCAATACAATGACCAACACTATCTGTCAAGCGAATGGATACGGAGAATATGAAGATCATAACATGAGCTTCGGAGATATTTGAGGCCTAACAAAATCCCCTGCAGGCTTAATTGTGTTTTAGCGTTGTTTTCATGGTTTGTGGTGGTGACAACAATCGACCTGCATTGTCTCCACTGTTTGGGTGCCGTAAACAAGCCACGACCAAAGACATCGAGCGCAGTAAATGCTATCGTCGCTGCTTGTTCCTTGCTGTTACTGACTCCCTACCAGTCTCTATCACATTGTTATTTTCCTTCTCCTAGATTCTACCTCTTACTCCGGTTATGTTAGTAATGCCATTTGTTGAAATGAGCACAGCGAGCATTTTATGTAGTTGATACACAGCCACGCACCCTGATTGACTGCTGCACGCGTCTTACACGCTCTTGGGTTCTTGGCTGGCACACCTGCCAGCATGGCAGCAACGATGTTTGAGCAGATGCCTCTCACACCAACATATCGGCAGAATGGGGAAGATGCATTCGACTTCGATCCAGATGCAAGCAACCAGTCGTACCAGCACCGTTTCTCTCGCTTCGATCTCGAACCTCTTGATCTAGAAGGCACAGCCTCACCCTCGCAGGCCAAACGTACAATTGAAGCACATCTGCAAGAAACTGACAGGCGGCTACTTGATACGCAAAAGCTAGGAAACTCATTACTGAAGCAGAGGGAGGATCTCGCGAGCAGACTGGAAGAGGTCGAACAGTTACATGACGAGGCACAGATTCCGGCCGACTTGCGAAGGAGGTTAGTCGATATTGAACGTGAGCATGCCGACGTTGGCAAAGAAGTCGCACGAGCCTTGATAGGTCCGAGGCCGAAGCATGATGACACCCAGCTGGCCGATTCCGGTGTCTTTTCGAGCCAAGCAACAGGCTCAC
>Ga0068628_1000617_pt1 | contig 13169 bp, 11 predicted proteins | sample InSIn2gowninarea_FD_77431 | JGI IMG/M metagenome (GOLD analysis project Ga0068628, IMG submission 77431) | Clean room microbial communities from NASA Spacecraft Assembly Facility at Jet Propulsion Laboratory, Pasadena, California, USA -... ... | reverse complement strand
TTACTCCTCTTGTCGTACTTTGGAGGACTTATCCCAGGACTTATGAGAAGTGACAAAGCCTAAAAACACCTGCATTATGTTTCCCTGAGTATGTACTTCATGTTCCCTGAAGACACCTCTTGTAAAAAGTCCCTGAAAAGTGCTCTTTTCCCATTGGCGCTAGTCCACAATGAAATAGTCGCGCTAATGGATGGAATCCTCAAAAGAGTGCGCGACATTGGCGCTCTGTCTTAGACCAACAGTCGCGCCAACCAAGTTTGGTCATGTTTTTCGGCCATGACGCACACCCGACAGTTGTTTCCTTCATTACATGGAGCTTTTGAGGATAAGATTTATCTTATGGATATCGAGTTCTATCTTATCTCTATCCATAATGGCTTTTGGGGATAATGTCAATCCGCAATGGGTGTCCTGGTTCATTGTATCTTCCTCCCCCTCTCCACCTATAAATGTCTATCCTCATGCATTTGACAAGCTAGTTTTTGGAGATGTTAAGTTATGCTAGTGCTTGTCTTGAGTGATAGTGAGATTCTTGATGCATAGGGAGGTTATGCTGCCGGAAGCCTGAGAGAGAGAAGGTCTATTGCAAGACATACATAGCTGCTCGCCCAGTCAGAGGAGAGGTTCAACGTCAGAACCTTTGGTTGTATCTTTCCTTCTTATTTATTCATTAATAAACGACTATCATTATGGTTCCGATCTTACTGTTCATTATGATAATGTTTGATCTATTTCCTTTCTGACTGTTATATAGTTGTATGTTAGTGGATTTTATGCTTGTATTCGTTTCGTTCTTTGCATGTGCAGGTATTCGTTCGAGGATCGTGCGGATTTTGACTTGCCGAGGCAAAGGGAAAGGAAGTATCAACTCGTCTTCGACATTAGCGTTGGACTCCAGGTTGGTTATTATAATCCACTTTTGATTTACAACTAGGAACCTGCTTGATAGCGTGATTTGATTGTTGCTAGACCCATTTTGGGCTAGTGGGATCGCCTCTGTCTGCAGAGGGGATTTACCTACCCAACAAGGGCTATTACAGATATGGTGTTTTGGTCTCAACCCATAGGAGAATAATAGTAACAAAGCTTGTAATTTACCATTATGTAGATTGGGTGCATACTTGAAGTCTTTTATATTTTAGAACTAGTTCCCTGGTGTGCTAATAACTTTCGTAATAGGGAAAGACACATAAACTTTAAGAAGCTACTAAGACCCCCATCCCTTTAACCCCGGGTGTAATGAAAAATATTATATGGATCCTAGAAGCCAACTAATTTTTTAGAGTAGTAGATATTGACACCTTCCTTTCGAACCACAATGATGGGAAGAGCCCTTTTAATAAATTCTTGAAGAAACTAATTATTGAATCCGTTAAATCTAGCAAAATTGAGGTATGTGCAGATAGAATTATAGGGAGCGTGCCTAGTTATTTGCATGAATTGTTGGGAAATATTCCACTAACTTTGTTCCTAAGTACTTTATTTATGTTCTACTATTTTCGATGCATGAAGGAATTTCTTTTGAATGGGATCACACAACCTCTGTTAATTTTTCACATCAGTTGGGAAATTTTATTCAATCAAAATGTTTTTATATGACTTCATAGATGGTGTATTCCATCATTGTGACTACAATGTTTTTTACGGCCTCTTGAGGTCATGGTGCTCCAACTTTGATGTTCACCTTGTGTAATTATGGTACCTCTCCCTCTAGAGGCATAAGGCTCAGTTCCATTTTTATTTGATTCAAAATTTATTTCTTTCGAAATGGAGAAAAATGTTGGTTGGTTGTTCCTCAAGTAGGTTCTCCTCTTAAGCCCTTTGCCTCTTGGAAATAAGGATATTTTTTCAAACACAAAGGAATTTTCATATATTTTCTTGTTTGGATTTGAAGGGAAGCCTTTGATGCTTCTAATCTATGTTATGAAAAGTTGTTCTTAGTAGAGGTGCATTAGGTATACAACTACTAGGCACATTTCTTCAAGGAGAATAGAAAAAAATATATATACCTCTTCCCATTAGACTTGGAAATTTTAATGTCAAGAAAATTTATGGTACTGATGAATATGATACATGCATAGATAATTTAAAGTTAAGTGTGTTAAAAGCAATCCATATTTTCAACCCTGAGACTATTTTTTAGAGTCATATTAATTGTATTGGTTGTGGCGCTATTTTTCAAGCAAGGCACGCTGAATTTGGGGGAGATAATTAAGTCTTGCATAATACCCATCAAGGTTTTGATGAATATCTTAATTCTATACAAAAAAATAACATGCCCCACATACAACACAAACACCTTGCCACAAGTGATGGTTCCACTCTAAAACAATCACAAAATATAACCTCTACATCAAAGAGCCAATGTCACATGAAATAGTTAAATAAGAATGCTAGTGACTATGTTTGAGAACGTGGTGATGGAGATCACTTGAAATTTAATTTCGAAAGGAATCACGTTGTTGGATTTAGTTCAAAGAGAAAAACATGTAACACCCATGACATACCAAAAGATGTTAACATTCAAGTTATGGAGATAGATGATATTGCTGAAACGCTAGAAATACTAGATTGGGCCAAAAAGAAGGCATTGGAAAGTCGATCAGTTGCTGATAAATTGGCTGAATAGGAGCGAATTGATTCTAAAATTGAGATGGTCAAATCAAACTATGAAATTTATAATTAAAAAAGTCAAAGAAATTACAATTTGAAAATATGACTGTTAAAGAGGATCAAGTTATTGACAAGACCAATTTAGAGATAGACATTGAGGGAATAAAGCATTCTAGGCTATTTGAATTCCATTAGGGAACTAGGGATGTATTAGCATATTCAATTTCTAAATATGAATCAGAGAATAGTATGCTAAAAATAATAATAAATGTTTCAGAGATGGCTTTGCTACTAAACCCATCATTTGTTGAACCTATATCTATAGTCAAACCAAACCAAGTGACAAAGGATATCCCAAAAAGTAATTCGAGGTTTAGGGTGGAATCAAGTTTTCTAGTAGGAATCCACTAATATGTTTCTCATAATATTAATAAAATATTTTATACAATATTTGAATTGTGGGAAGTAGCCACGACCTCAGTTATTTATTTTTGCGAATTTATTCCCTTGTTGAATACTTAGAAAAGGACTTCAAATATTATGAGAAGTTTTTATAAAGAGGCTCTAACCACATTTATTATGAAGTTGTTAGACATGGATGAGGCCCAAAGGAAAGAAAAAAATCTTCCTTTGAAAGGAAGAATTAAACATGACTTTTCAAGATTTCTTGACTCTTTTCTGCCTCCTCTACTTGAAGTCTTGGGAGGGAAACTTCTTCTTCGAGTATATGATTTTTCTTCCTTGTTATTAAGGCACTAATAAATTTCCCCTCCATGTCCACTCCTCCTTATTCTTCATCATCATTAGGTTCCATGAAGAGACCTCTATTTGAATCATAATCATTATCATCATCTTCATATTGATCTTCATGCTTCTTTAAGTAAAGATTTTGAAGCTTCTCGCAAAGATGTTTGGCTGATGAGCATTGGCCCACTTTGGTTTTCACAAAATATGGCAAAGAACTTAGAATGACATACATTTCTTTTGGATTGTACCTTCTTGATTCATTTGTAGATGTGTTTCCAGAAATAATTGAATCCCATACATAATATCCAAGAGCTCTAAAATAGGCTTCCATTCTAGATTCCCATAATTCATAGCTTCTTCCATTGAACAAAGGAACTAGACCAACCTATTTCTTTTCATTAGCTGTAACATATTCTGAACCTACCATGATGAACCTGGATGAGTTATTGGGACACAAATTCCAGAGTTTGGATATTTTCTTAAGGAGGATTGGTTTCTATTAATGCCAAAATAGTGAATGGAATCTGTGCTATAAATGAATTTGATGCACATCAAATACAACTAAGAAAGGAATGGAAAAGAGCCATACTAATCTTTGGGAAAATATGCAAGAAAGAGAAAAGAAATTAAATGAAAAGTATGGCTACGCTGATAGAATAAAAAAGTAGGCTAAGAAGTAGTGAAGAGAATTTCCACAACAACATTCCCACAATGACAAGAAAATAGAAACATCGTGACCAAGATGGAAAGGGCCACAAAGAAAACAAAGAGATTGATATTTTATAAAAGAATACCCTCTGCAGATAAAAAAGGGGAGGATAGAGTCAAAGATAGAGAGAGAAGGAGGAGGAAGAAGCCAAGTGCAAGATATTAGTGAGAGGAAGCACTACATTGCTAGAAGGAAACAAAGAGTAGGGCAATCTGCCAGTTGAGCGCTCCTCCTCAAGCTCTAGAATCTCGCTTGGGGGTTGACTACTACAAGAAAGGCTTAATGAAAATATGTATAAGGTTTGGTGGAGAGTTGGAGTCCCAATATCAGTTTCCAAGTTCTCATTGCTAGATAAGTGTTCTCTTTCTTGTGATCAAAATAAGTTGATTTCCATGAATGTGCCTAGTTATTGTATGTTTTAATTATGGGAAGGGGATTTCCTGTAAGAGCATGGTCTTGTTGTTTTTCTGTGTATTTATATGAAGCATGAGTTGATTTGGTATTCCTTTCCTGAGCCTGAACTTGGATTTGAATCACCTGAATGAATACTGCTAGGTAACTTGCTCAATACCCCCTTATTATATTTAAGGGTTTTATACTTATTTATTTTCTAGTCAGCAATGATTTGTGAATACTGGAAATGGAGCTTTCCATGTTAATACTTGTTAATAGAGTTGATATGATAATGCTTGTTTATACGCCTATGAGTTGAATATTATCCACACTGTCCATAGTGTTGATATCTTGCTCATCTGTTGTATGAAAGTGAAATGTTTGTTCCCTGAACTCTACCTTAGGAAAGAAACTATTCATGTTTCCTTCTAAGCTTGAAATTGATCTATGCTGCCAAATTTCTATTATAAGATAGTGTTACTCAAGCTATTTCACTTTGAATGATATGCATATTTTTAGTGTATTGGCTCTAATGCATGTGTTGACATTGGTTCAATGTAATGACTTCATGCTTGTGAAATGTTGAGGAATATGCATTCCCGTTTATTGTTGTTTTGTGTTATGGCATAGGAATGATTAAATTCCTATAAGGTTGATATATCTATGTTTACCTATGTTTTCATGTATTAATTATTATACGTTGGTGTGGAGTTGTTAATTTGATTAAGTTAGTTTCCATGGTTGTGAATCAGGCATGGAAATGTATTATAGGTCTTTGGGTCATCTTTCCAGGGGTCTATTTATTCATGTGTACATCCTGGGTTTGAAATTTAGATTAAGGGCACGTGCATGGAGAGAGGGAAACTCTTTGTTAATTAAATGAATGTGTAAATCATAATGAATTAGCTATTCAACCCTGGTTTTAAAACTTATAAGTTCGAGACAGATAGCTCTAAGAGCTTTACAACTATATGTATGTACGCATATGGAGTTGAGCAGGGACTAGACCTTTAGACTTTGAGGGATTGGCCTTCGAGTTGAATAAGGCCATGTGTGCAAGCACTGTAACCGAGCATTAAGGAGACAAAAAGGCCCAAAACATATTTGCATATGCCATAGGGGGGCTAAACTTCATTAGCCAAAGGATGAAGGAAGCAAACTCCTTGTAAACCATATGGCTAGATGTCGGACCAGGGGCTCACATGCTAGATATATGAGTCGTTGACTGCCATAAGAATTTTTATCATCAGATGGACCTGGAAGGTTTTTACCTATAAATTTCAAAGGGAGATCAGGATGAATCCCACTGTGATCCTATGACCTCGACAAAGTGGCATAGTAGAGCTTGGGCTAGGCACTTGTCATATAGAGGCGAAGAGCCCCAAGTTTAATTTATAAGAATAAATTTCATTTTACCAAGAGAGGATGGTTTAGTGGGGCCCATGGCTATCCTGGTTGGAGTTGTGGCCAAGAGCAATGTGGAAACACTTAGTAATCCAGGTGAAGGTTACTTCAAGTGCAACGTGGTGGCCTGGGCTAGGAGATGTCACCCTGGAGGTAAGGTTGGGTGACATCGCCCCGACATTTATCCCACAATGATTTATGTTGAGGCTGGGTGACATTTCTACTGGGATTTTAATCTTCGGGTGCAGTGGCATAAGGGGGCATGAAAGATGTGTGTGTATATATATCTATCTATTTGTGTGTGTGTGTGCATTATGAGAGATGGTTGTGGGAGATTGTAACACAAAATGTGTAGGTCAATAGCTATGTATAACTACCACATTGTAATGGTTTAGCGATGACTTGGATAGCCATGTGGTGACCACATAGGTGCCACATGGCATGGCACTATCTAATAGGTCAATCTTTAATCGGCCATATCTTTTGATGCGATAGTTGGGTTGAATTAAGTTTTATATCATTAGAAAGGTCTTGTCAAGATGAACTCAATGATGATGTCCATTTTAAGTTTTGAAAAAGTTTGAAAAGGTCAAAAAATTTAGACTCCATTTCCATAACGTGACATTTGAGATCAGGTCAACATAGGAACTTCCTTCTTCTACCATTAGTAGGGGCTAGGGATAGTAGGGGGTATGTTATGGCTAATACCATGTAATTTAAGGAAAGAAGTTTCATTTTGAGGAAGATGAAGGGTCAAATTCTGTGAGGGCCTGAATTATGGATTTATGCTTACCTGAATTAATTTCAATGTGTGTCTGGTTCTAAGTAATGGCTAGGGAAGACTTTAAACTCCTGCTTGAAAATTTATCCATTTCCCTAAGGGAAAATCCATCCCTCCTAGCTCGGAGGGGAAGAAATAAGAGGAGAGGTGATTAGGGGGATGGGATGAAGAGCGTAAATTATACAAAGGGGAGAAAATGTGTGGATCAAGAAAGGGTGTGGAATCAGTGGGCGAGAGGAGAGAAATAAAGGAAATATGGACATAAGAGGGAATGAAGGGAGGATTGTAGGAGGAGGAAAATAGGGGAGAGGAAATAGGGAGGGAGAGATTTGAAAAAATGTTAGGGAAACATTGTTTTATGGGAAGATGAGTACAAAGTAGGAAAAGGATCTGAAAATAGTCCATAAATAGTAGTTAAAGGGACTAACGAATTGGATGGCATGCCTTTGAAGGGAAACTTCCTTGGAAGATGGGAAGTGGGGTTCTTGTACCAAACCAACTTTGGGAGGAGAGAGTACATTTTTCAAGGAGACATCTAGTGGATATGAAGGCTTATCGAGTTGTGTTGAGCCCGGAGGAGTTACTTGAGTAGGAGCATCCTGAATATCTTTTAGAAGCGAGAAAGGAGGGGAAAATACATACATCAAATCCTTCTTGATCCATTCCTTGTTTGGTTTCCCTATCAAGTATTCCTTTCTCGAGTGACCATGGGTGTGGCATCTTCCACACTTATAAGGGACCCCCTCATAGTATAAACTCTCTCAGTGCTTCAGAGATCCCGAGCCAAAAGAAATTGAGGCTCGTGACCTTTTAGTGAAATTTAGGCCAACAAGGATGCTAGTCATACCCATGTATCTTATTTGTTGGAAGAAGTAGTCTGCTTCATAAAAAATACATAGGGTGTTTTCAATTTCCTTAAAATAAGCATATGAGCCTACTTCTTGAATCAGGTGTGGAAATCTATTGTCTAGGGTTTCATGTATAAATCTCTAGAGCCCTAAAACCACCTATCATTCAAAAATATTTGAGAAACCTCTACAGAGATTGTCAACTAGCCCATCCATCCTTTAACCAATATCTTGGATTTTGGGGCATAACCAAGAGATTCCCAAAAATTTTGCTTTGTCCACTTCCTAAGAACTTCCATTAACATTTATATTTATATATATATTTTTTGAAAAATTAACCTACTAATGTTTCCTTCTCCATTATGCGACTCTCACTAGTTTCACCTCCTTACTAAGTACCAGTGAGGGCTAACTAAGTACCAGTGGGCCATCAACATGTAGAGTTGAGAGAAAATTGAAACAAGGGTTTTAATTGCCTTTGGTAAGCATCTCTGGGGTGAGTAGGTTACATAGGAAACCTAAATATGAGCTAGTTGTTTGATGGTAAAGGAGTAGGTTTGACATAGGTGAGCTACGATACGCCATCTAAGGATCAAAGACAAAAATATCTAGCAGGGAGAAGGGAGAAGAGGGCATAGAAATTTGACAGGATGAAATAGGAAATGGAGGATGGTTAGACATGTTAACCTCTGGGGAGACTGTTGCATTGAGTAGAGTTATTGTGATCATATCGGGAGGCGGGATGGTTGTCGAGGACTATACCTTCTGCCCAACCTTCTGAACCTCACACGATTTGTTTGTCTTCAATGTTAGTTTTGACAGGCTATATTTGTGGTTTCATGTGCTAAGATCCTATGGTGTTTGCAAGTTTAGATATGGGCTTCCATATGTTGAGGCCCTCGAGAGGGTCCTTAGAAAAATTGAGCTTGTCGTCCACCATATTGAAAATGCAACAATGTATGAGGGAGCGGAGGGCGAAAAGGAAGAGGGTGACCATAGGAATGGGGCCGTTTGACCCTACAAAATATTTTTTCACCTCATCTCTTAGAGCTTGGGTCAAACCATCACTCTTGGTTTGAGGTTTTATCACAAGACCTGTCATTTATTTAATGTTTCTTAATGATTAGTTTAGATTTTTTTTAATGCATTTTGTGGAATTAATTTAAATTGAGTGATGTCACATTAAATGTTATGCAACCAGCTCACAAAATAGAAGAAAAGATAGATCAACAACTTAAAAATTATCCTCTGCAAGGGGGAAAACTCCTTTACAATGCATGAATGAATAATTCTTGGATTATACAAATGATAAGACCTCCTTTGTATGTATAGGTGTCTAAGGGGTCAAAATATAATATGAGTTTACATATCAATAATAATGTAAGGGAACAACAATAACAATAATGGACTTCTATGGGGCACAACAATAACAACATGGGGGATACATGGGAACAACAATAACAATCCAGGTTACACTAACAATTACAATAAGGGAAATATTAGTATTATAGGGACCTAACATGCCTATCTCCTTTAAAAAAAAGGTGTTGTTCTCAACACTTGAGCAGTTCTGAATGCTTCTATATAAAATTCTCATCCTCCATTCTTCCACTTAATGAGATACTCTGAAATTAATCGATTTCGTAGTTGTCGAGTTCTTGTTTTCGTGACTGCTTCAAGCTCAAATATGATTTTTCCTTCTTTGTCAAGTTCTGGAAACATTATTTGAACTGGGAGCTTGTCATTGGTAACCTTCTTTAAGCATGAAATATGGAAAATTGAGTGTACTTGGGAAGATGCAAACGAATCCAATTAGTATGCCATTGTACCAATTTTTTGCACCATCTTGTAAGGACCATAGTATTTGGGTGATAATTACTATCCTTCTTAGCTTGCTTGAGGGACAATTGTTTGTTTGGTTGCGTTATAGTGGCTGCAACACCCTCCAAAATTTTGTCCTGCATCCAAATTTCATAGCCTTCCTTGGTTTTTCCCCTGATGGTTGCAAACACTCAGGCTCATTCCATGAGCTCTTGTCGAGTCTTTACACCCTTTTTGCTTAACCGACCACTGGTCATCTTTTGGCATGTTGATTGCTATGTCATGCTTGCAATCTTGTTCTAGCCATTTTTAAGGTTTTTCTTTGTGTGCATGAGTTGTTTTCACTATGTGAACATCGATTTTACTCACACGCAAAATTGCAAGCATTGTCGTGCAAGTGTCGTCTTGGTCGTTCGAAGATCTATCTCAAGTGTCTCACTTGTTTCTCTTAACCTTTAAGACAATCTCACTGAGCACATGTGTGTCTTGTTGGTTTGAGGTGACTTGTCATCGAGTCATGCTAAGTGTGCGATCACAATGTCATGTATGCACAAGTTCACTTGCTTTCACACAACCATTTTTCCTAAAAATCTTTCGACTAGAAAACCCTCCTTCAACCAGACCCTAACTAAGTTGCACTGTGCAGTCTTAGCTCTCAGTGACCCTGCTTTGTTGCCCAGAACTATGTAGATCTTGAGGTTGTCCTCCGGGGAAAACTGCATTGTTCAATCCTAGAAGTGAGCAAGCCAACTGTCTCCCAAAACTGCGCAGAAGTTGTCCCCATTTCTGATCCAATCTGCGCTTCCCGCAAGATTACTCATCAAGCCTCCCTCTAGTCTACTAGAAAAACTAAACTGCATTGTGACCCGGGGCTGCACTGCTCCCCAATACTGCGCAGAAGTTTCCCAACTGCATGCCCTGCACAAACTGCATAGTCATGTGAGTCAGGTTTCTGTTGCCTACCACTCCACTATTCCAAGGAATTGCACAGATCTGACTGGAAAGGCCCCCTACTAGCTTTCCCTATTGTCCCTCTAAAACTTGTGCAGTTTTGACTAGCACTCTCCCTGTTGCCCCGCTCTGCACTCATCCCAGAAATTGTGCAGCAACTGCATGTCTAACACTGTTTCTCAGAAACGCGCAATTATGACCAGTGTTAGCACTCTGTAATTTCTTAAGGCTTTGAAATAAATTGCAAATGTAACCACATAACCACTTTGGAAACTGGGAATCTATCCCTTCCAGTTTCAGAGAGGGATCTATCTTTACGATTTAGCTTTGTTTGACTAATGGTATTAGGTTAGCTATTAAGTTCAGATTTGGGTTTTTCGTGTTGTTGGGATGAAACTGGAAAGAAAGGCCATTGGGAAAATGGAGTCATAGGTTTGGGGTGATCAAATACAAAGTTTACAAGCTAAACTTATAGGGTAGGTTAGAAAAATGCATTGGATCCTTTAAGATCTATGGTGTGAAGGAGAGGAAAAAATTTAGAGATCCAATTAAAAAACAGAGCAATTAAGAATTCTAATTTTAATCTTCAGTAGAAAACATAAAAATTATTCTTAATCCAGAGACAAAGTGTACATTCAAACAAATTATGTTCTTTATCTTCTTAGAATAATTTGGATTTTAGACTCACATATGAGAATAAAAGAAAACAAATTGATAAAGAAAGATGCACTTCAACAATAAAAATGGCAAAAGAATCCTGTAATGATTGCACTGTATTACTGAAAATCTGATCAATGGTGGCTCTGAAAGCTACTTTACAATACTAGTTTTTTTCTTCAAACAAGTCCCAACACCTATTACTTCAATTGATGAAGTATTTATACAAATTATTCACAAAATATCTTGATAGAAAATATCAAGATTTATTACAAATATCTAAAAACTGTGTTACAAAAATAGGACTAAAATATAAGACATTCAAAAATAATGAATCTACTTGGCACTATCTTTGAGGATTTCTAGTGATAAGGAACAACAATTTGAACTTGATAGAGAGTCTTATTTGATGAGGTGGCATCCAACTCACTAATTGTCCATGAGCTGTTTCCTCATGAAATTATGAAAACTAGGGTCCAGTGATCCATTTTAATATATCAATCCATAACAGACGTGAAAAAAATGAGAGGTTTTTGTAGAGGAGGATGTTACCAACAAAAAGTCTTTCAATTGTTGAAAATTCATTTCCACCTGTTTGGAAACCACATTTGAAAACAGTGACTTAAAACAGGAAAATTATGGAAAATATGCCTTCCAATATTCATTCGAATATCTCAAACCATAATAGTTGTTAGAAAATTGAGAGAGGCGTTTTTAAATGGGTCCATTATGGAAAAAAAAATTCCTTTCCGTTTTGATAAAAAAAAAAATTAAGTTGTTTGAAAATCATGCTTGAAATGACTATGTTGTATAGGAAAAAACATAGTTTTAACTAACCATCTTTTCAACTTCGTGCTATCTGTAATTTCCAATGTTCACTATTGATTTGGTGGGAGTGGGATGAAATGGATATATGACGCGGAGGTGGGGATGGAGTAGGAATGGGGGAAGGAGTAACGGTAGAGGAGCAGGGTCGAGCGGGAGGAGGTACGTGGCAATAGGGGAGTGGATGTGATGGGAGAAGTGGCAAGGGAAGAGGTCATCCAGGCAGGAGTTTATATGTATTAGCGGGATATGGAGTGGTTTTCAGGGTGGGGTGCATAGGTGGTAAGGGCTTTTGAGCAAGGGTGGTGCGAAATGATGAGCGCCCACCACATAGCGTGGGACCTAGTAAAGTGAACCTGCTTTTCGAACCTCCCCTATTGATAATGGTAGAATGGACCGAGGGGTCCAAAATCGATCCCCCGCCATTGATCTAGGTGGGGTAGATCGTGGCGATTGAAACATGCACCCTTTTTACCACAAGCCGAAAAATTATTTTTTGTCTTTTTCGACTTTATAATAAAACCCAAACTTTAGTGCGAAGCGCCTTATTACAAATTGTTAATCATGTTTAAATAACTCGATTAATTATTATAATCAAGATTACTACTCTAAAACATAGCTAATTAACCCTAAGGGCGCATTTTGTCTTGCAAGCCCCTTATTTACTTTTACTATTTTTTCTTGGAAATAATTTGTAGAATACAATATTATTTACAATTCCATCAACTGAAAGATAATAGTCAATCATCATTTGATCCTATGAATCATAAGACCCTAAGAATCAACACCTCCCCACAACTCGATCCAGCCTTGCTCTAGAAAACTACACAGATTCCCAGTTGGACCCCCAAATGACCTGCCCAATCCTCATCCTGAAAACTACGCAAAATTACCCAGCAGTTCCTCTAAACACTTTTCCATATCTTCCTCCTAGGAACTACGTAATTCTACCCAGCTAGGGTCTACCTTGTAGCTCTCACTGCTGTCCTAGATTGCGTAAATCTACCTCCGAGTGGCATATGCACAATTTTTCCTAGCAGTGCTTCGGACCCTCTCATCCTGGCCTGATCTGTGCTCTGCACAATTTCAGTGCCTTGTCCTCTCTCTTGGTCACCTGCACCTAAAATGGAAAACAATGCAACATGCTGGACTAGAAGATTTCTAGATTTGATGTCATCTCATCATTAGTGATTGTAGGAATAGGTACATTGATGAAACATGGCACGACGACAAATGGATGAAGAAGGAGTGCATGCTAGGAGACTTGCTCATTGTTGAACGAAGGTTCCAAGCACATGGAGCAGAAAGAGAAAGTGATACAGTGCAATCATTACAGGATTCTTTTGCCATTTTTATTGTTGAAGTGCATCTTTCTTTATCAATTTGTTTTCTTTTATTCTCATATGTGAGTCTAAAATCC
>Ga0068628_1000615_pt1 | contig 13185 bp, 15 predicted proteins | sample InSIn2gowninarea_FD_77431 | JGI IMG/M metagenome (GOLD analysis project Ga0068628, IMG submission 77431) | Clean room microbial communities from NASA Spacecraft Assembly Facility at Jet Propulsion Laboratory, Pasadena, California, USA -... ... | reverse complement strand
TACTAACCTTTCAATCTAACTCACTTGGTCCAAAGCTACTTTATGAGAATAGAGGTCTTGAGTTCAAGTCTTTCTTTGTCCAAAGCAATTTTTTTAGATTAAACTTGGAAAGGGGGAAATTTTTTTTTAATATAACATTATCATTCACTTCCACACATTCATGCATTTCGTCGACATCTTCAACAACTTTTATTCAAAAAGCCATAACTTCTTCATCTGGAAGCCATTTTCAGAGCCGTTTTTTTTGAATCGGCTTAATTTTTCGAGATCTTTCCATTGGAACACTTAGTTTCAGCAGCTACAACTTCAGTTTCTGTTAAAATGGAAAGTCCATGCCAAGTTATTCTTGACAACACCAACTACTTCCAATGGTGGTCCTACATTGTGGATTTACTTAAAAGTAAAGGTCTTTACAGGATAGCCTCAGGCCAAGAAACTAAACCTAAAGATGAAGATAAGGTAGCCAAATGGGAAAATAGGCAAGATCAAGCATGTGGGTTGATAGGGATGTCTATTTCTCCAGACCTTAGATTCCATATCGCAGAACTTGATACCCCTAATGAAGCAATGAAACAACTCACTAAAGTTTTTGGAATTAAAAATGAAATAGCCCATCAACTTCAAAATGCGTTGCTTACGTTGGACCCCAATAACTTTTCTTCCATTGAAGATTTTTTTTCAAAATTCAAGACCCTTAGACTTCTCTTGGAAGGTGTTATGTTAAGAAAGAAGATGACAACTTTATCTATTCCATTCTTACTAAGTTGGGACCAGCGTACTCTGTGTTTGTTTCCACCTTCCATTCTACTAGAGAAGCCTTTATTTCTCAAGGACAAGATTACAAGTCTCCCTCTTTTGATGCTTTTTGTGATTCATTAATAAGAGAACAAGGAAAACTCTTACATCTTGGTCTTCTTAATCTTGGAAACTTTTCTAAGAAAGCCTTAGTTGCCCAGCAACAACCAAATTCAAAGAATCCTAAGAAGCAGTATCCTAAAAAGAATGGTCCTAAACCAAACAAGGGTCCTAAGCAATTTCAATCTCAAAATGAAAAATCAATTCAACAAAATGATAAGGCAAATAAAAAAAGGGAAGAAGACTGATAGACATTGCAACTTTTGTAATCGAGATGGCCACTTACAATCCAAATGCTTCAAGAAGATGGAAGCCTTAGAAGTAGCAATGAAGAAGCATAACATCCATTTGGAGCACTCTTCAACTTCAACTTCAACTTCATCTTCAGGAATAACACTTTTTGCATGTGGTTGTCAAGCATCTTGGTCTGGTTATGCACTAAATGTATCTTCTTCTCATTCTCATGAGTGGCTCATTAATTTTGGAGCTTCTTATCACATGGCCAAAAACAAAGCCATGTATTCTTCTTTAAATGATTGTAACACCAAAAATATATATGTTGGTGATGATAGATCTCTTAGTGTTGTAGGCACTGGAACTGTTCATCTAGACAATGGTCAATTTAATGATGTATTATGTGTTCCAACTTTATCCTGCAACCTTCTATTTGTATATCAGATAACTCATTCAGGTGAAAGTAAAATTTTTGAATTTTCACCTCATGATGTTGTAATTAAGGACCTAAGAGATCCTAGACAGATTTTAGCTACTGGCATGGCTGATGATTCTACAAGGTTGTATAAGTTTAACAACCTTGGGTCATCAACTCTTCCCTTGGTATTTGTTGCTCATAATGATGAAGTGAACAAACTTTGGCATGAGTGATTTGGTCACTTAAACTGTCACTCCCTTCAAAATCTATGTAAAGAAAATATGGTGACAGGTCTTTCTATGGTATCTTGCAGAGATGGTGTTTGTTCCAGATGTGTACTTGGAAAACATCATCGAGATAGTTTTGAAAAATGTGCCTCTTGGCACTTCTCAGCCCCTTTACAACGTGTGCATAGTGATTTATGTGGTCCATTTTTAGTTGTTTCATTCTCTGGCTACAAGTGTTTCTTAACTTTCATTGATGATTTCTCCAGACGCACTTCAGTATACTTCTTAAAACTCAAGAGTGAAGTATTTAATATGTTCTTGGCCTTTAAGGCCTTTGTTGAGAAACAATCTGGACATCAAATTCTTAAGCTAAGATCTGATAATGGTGGAGAATATTTAACAACAAATCCATTAAATTTTGCATTGAGCATGGAATTTAAATGCAACATATTGTTCCATATACTCCACAACAAAATGGTGTAGCTGAAAGGAAGAATTGCACCTTAAAGGAAATGGCTAATTGTATGTTTCAATCTAAAGGACTTACTCTTAATTTTTGGGCAAAAGCAATTAACTGTGCAAATTACATAGTAATCGCACTCCTAGTTTTAAAGAATATCACTTATTTAAACCAGATGTAAGTCACTTTCATGTTTTTGGAAGTGAAGCATGGGCCCATATTCCTAGTGAGAAACATAAAGCCTTAGAACCTAAGAGTGAAAAATGTATTTTTGTTGGATATTAAGTCCAAAAATGTTATCATTAGAAGAGATGTAAAGTTTGTTGAAAATATATTGGCCTACGAGCCTAGTTTGGCGAATGTGCCACCTCTCTCTATCCCTTCTACTTCTGAAAATATTTCTTCTTCAGATGATGACAATCCTCCCCCACCTTCTCAAGATCCTCCATCTCCTCCGCTTCCAAAATGGGTCCGTGCTACTCGAGATGCAGCAGGTGCTCTTGCAGGTGATCCTACATCAATAACGTACACGTTCTCAGTTCGATAGAGCCTCTTCTTTACAGGCTCAAGCTTCAGCGAATTATGATCCCGACACCTTCGCAGAAGCTTCAGTCCATCCAGATTGGGACACAACTATGAATGAAGAATATCGTTCATTATTGGCAAATGATACATGGGATCTTGTTCCTTTTCCAAAGGGACGAAAACTTGTTAGATGCAAATGGGTTTATAGAACCAAGTTTGGACCAGATGGAAAAGTTGCTAAACATAAAGCTTGTCTTGTTGCTATGGGTTTTTCACAAGTTGAAGGCATTGACTATACTGAAACCTTCTCCCCTGCTGCCAAAATGAACTCTATCCGCCTTGTTATTTCCCTTGTTGCCTCTTTCAAATGGGAAGTACATCAGATGGATGCTAAATCTTCCTTCTTGCATGGGGATTTGCATGAAGAAATCTATTTGGAACAACCTCGTGGCTTTATACAAACAGACTCCAGCCTTGTATGTCGGCTTAAGAAATCCCTTTATGGTCTCAAGCAAGCCCCTCAGGCTTGGTATGCCAAAATGGATAGCTTTCTTTTAGATACTGGCTTTTCTAGGAGTCATTTTGACAATACTGTCTACACCAAGAAAGTGGGTAAGTATCTTATCATTCTTGTTCTTTATGTTGATGATCTTATCCTTACTGGTAGTGATCCCAACCTTATAAGCCATGTGAAGTCCAACCTTAAAAAGAAATTTGAAATGACAGACTTATGACACTTGCATTATTTTCTTGGTCTTCAAGTCTTGCAAACCAAGGAAGGTATTTCCCTTTCCCAGTGCAAGTATGCATGTGATCTTCTACTCCATTTTCACATTGAAGACTGTAAGACAGCCCCTTCTCCCTTTCAGTCTGGAGCCAAACTTTCAGTCACTTGTACTTTCCCTGAAGTTGATGCTACCTTATACCGTTAGCTTGTAGGAAAACTTTTGTATCTGACCCATACTCGTCCTGACCTTTCCTTTGCTGTTGGCCTTATTGCTCGGTTTGTGCAAAACCCACATGAAAGTCATTGGAAAGCAGCTAAAAGAATACTTCGTTATGTTCAAGGTACAATTCAGTTTGGGATTCATTATAGTGTAAAAGCATCTCCTCTCTTGGTTGGTTTCACTGATTCCGATTGCGCTGGTGACCCTGATGATCGGAAGTCTACTGCAGGTTATGTCTTCACTCTTGGTTCTGGACCTATTACATGGGCTTGCAAGAAACAAAGTGCCATTTCTCTTTCTTCAGCAGAAGCAGAGTATTGTGGCGTCATAGAAGCTAGTAAGGAAGTCCTGTGGCTTTGTCAGATCCTGTCAGAGTTTGGCTTTCAACAACAGCATCTGACTACACTTTGGTGTGATAATCAAAGTGCCATTCAACTATGCAAAGATTTAGTCCAACATCAGCGCAGCGAACACATTGAACTACAGATGCACTTCATTAGAAAGCTCATTCATGACCATGTTTTTGAAGTGCAATATTGTTCAACCGATGATCAAGTTGCAGACATCTTTACAAAGGCTTTCACAGAGGCGAAGTTTACGAAAATTCGATTTATGGTTGGAGTTCAGGAAGTTTTCACTAAGGGGGGATAGGCTCTAATGCCTCCTTTCTCCTATTGTGTCATATTTGTACATCCTTCAATCCTATCCCAAGTTGTTCTTAAGGGGGGGTGTTAGGATATTTCGACACATAGGAAATAGTTAAGTATAACTTGGTCTAGTATAGAGTTAGGTAAAGTGTGTTTCTTTACTATGTACTTTTGTAACTTACAATCCGACGGTCACGATACGTTCTAGACATGAAGTGATCCGATGGTTCATTTTCTCCTCGATATTACCGACAGTTGATCTGTGGCTTAACACCAACTTGCTCCATGATCTCTATTTAAAGAGCATGGAGGGTCATTTGTACGGTGACCGTTCATGAGAGAAGCTTATGTAAATCTTCATTCTTTTATTAATAAATTGCTTGAAGTGGCCGCATTGGCTCAGGTCGTGGATTGTTTCCCTCTTTGAGGGTTTTAACCACGTCAAGAATACTGGTGTATTGATCTGTGATCTATTTGTGAGAAGTGTCCTTTGGTGTTCTATCTGAGGAACTTACCGTGTAAATTCCTACATCACATGCTTTGGGTAAATTGACAAATTCTTGGAATGAATATGGTGTATCCATTGTAACTGATGGCTGGACAAATGTAAAAGGCAATTTATTGATAAGGGTTCTTTGTGTGTCTACTAGTGGTGCAGTCTTGCTTTCAGCATATGATTAGTCTGAAAAGTTCAAGACCGCCATCAACATTGCAGGATCAACGGAAGCAATTATTGAGGATAGATACTCCAACATATTTTTGTCTGGGTGTTTGGTTCACACAATGAACCTTTTGATGCATGATATTATTAAGAACAAACACCCTCAATACAGATGGATTGGTGATTTGTACAAGAGAGGCAAGAGAATGATAAAATTTATTACCAATCATAGCAATACCCATGGGCTTTTCCACAATCACTCAAGGTTGGAGCTGTTGAAGATTGCGAAGACTAGATTTGCTAGCTATTACCTCACCTTCAGGCGCCTTTTGAAGGCAAGAGAGTCATTGACTAGCATCGTATCAAGTCACTGCTGGCAGGTATTAAAGGATAGGGCTCCAACTGCACTTGACAGGCAAGGTTTTAAAGAGGTGGAGGAGACAGCTCTTGAGGGTTTGTTTTGGGCACGTGTGAGGGATGTTCTGTAATATACCAAGCCCATTTATAACATGATTCGTTTTGCAGATACAAATGCACCAGTGATTGGGGAGGTGTATGAGCAGATGGATAACATGTTGGGGCAAATTAAAGATATTGTTTAGGAAACTATCCCAACTTGTATGATATTATTTAAAATTTTGTGTGTGCACGGTGGGATAAATTTAATGTTCCACTACATGCCTTGGTGTATATCCTTATGCCAAAATACTACTCTCCATTTTGGTTGGGAAAACCTGCACCTAGGGGTGGGGTTAGGGCCAAACCCCATAGAACCAGAGGTACAAAATGGGTATATGACAACATTAGACAAGCTGGGCCTTGACAGGGAGGAGTGTGCTAGATTGCGTCTTGAATAAGGCAAATACTTCATTAGCACTGTAGTGTTTGGTACTTTGCATGCAATGGAAGATAGGGACAGATTGGATGCTGTCACATTGTGGGACATGTATGGCGGGCAGGGATTTTTGCCAAAATTGGCAAGAAAATTGCTTTCATAGGTTGTAAATAGTTCTTTTGCAAAAAGGTGTTGGAGCACCTATGGGTTCTTCCATAATGTGAGAAGAAACATACTCAATGAAAACCTGGCAGAAATCTTGGTTTATGTGCACTACAACTTAAATTTTTGACACATTATTGTGAGTGGGTTTGTGATGATACAAGGGACAACAACCCAAAGGAAGATAATTTGGAGGATGGTGCTCCACATCTAGAAGAATTGGAAACAAAACTTTTGAAAGATGATGATGAAGCAACAACAACCATGCCACCCCCATCATCGAGTAGCAGTGATCGAGTTCCACAATCTTTGCCTTTGATGCCCCCACCTCCATCTACATCCTCACGTGGAGGTCATGTATGTGCCTTTTGGTTTTGGTTTTGGTTTTGGCCATGGTTGTCTGACTATGTAGGAGGAGACTCCCAGTAGACCACCGTGAGCTTTTCAGAAATTAGACATTTCTCGTGGCAAGAGGACCAAACAATATATAATAGATTTACTTGTCTTTTCTAGTTCTTAGTAGTTTTTATAACTGTTGACTCTTTCATATTTATTATGATATTTTTTGTAAACAATATATGGCAATTTAAGTTTGAAGTTTGAAGTTGGCAATTATAACTCATTGGTAATGAATTATGAATATGATGCTTCGTGAAAGTTGAAAGTTGAAACATTTCATTTCATGTTAGATATTCTTTGTTATTGTTTGGTTACTTGGTAATGGTAATGGTTACAAGTACAAGTTTCAACTTTAGTGATCAATGATGATAAATGTTATGTATTGAATTTTGAAAGCTTGAAACTTTAAGATTGATGAATCACGAGACTCGATATGTTGTATGTTACTAACTTATGGACGTGGTTGATGAAGATTGTAACTTCTAGATAATTGATGTTATATGGTTCAATCCATTTTTCTATGTTTTTTATATCTAATTCATCATTCTACATACTTTTGTTGACATATATGCATCAAAATATATAAAAATATATATTATATAAAAATTCGCTCCCGACCCGGGAGCTTTTGAAAATGTCACTCCCCGCTCCTGCTTCATGCTCCCGCTCCTGCTCCTGCTTCCAAGCAACCTTGGTATGCACAAAATCATGAATATGTTGTTCAGTGTTCTAGATCAATGAAAAATGCAGACATATGTTAGCACTGTTTGAATATGGTTGTAAATTAAGTAGCCTAGGAAGCTGATCATGTCTGGAACATTTTCTGACCATATTCTCTTATTAGCTTCATAGTTCAGTCATGGAAATTGATATAGTAATATGTTCAGTACAATGGTATGACCCAAGCAAATGTCACTGCAATATTTTGTCTTTTCAGGTCTGCTGATGATGCCAATGTATTTCTTGTAAATGACATTCAAGATCCGCTTCAGGTAATTACCTTTTGAGGGAATACCTTAAAGCTCATTTTGTGTCTATAGTTTTAATCCCTGCTTTGTCTTGAAATTCATTTTTGCTAAAAGGAAATTCAATGTCATAAGTTGAATTTTGCAATGTCTGGATTGCTGTTTTGCTGCAGAGAAGTCTAACATCTTTGGAACTACCCGGAGCACTTCCAGTTGCAAACATCAGATCTTCTCTTCATATAGAAGGACCAGCTCCTTCTATTCAGAACACAGCGGATACTTCCAATCAAAACTACCAAGATAAAATTTATGGTGGTTTGAAAAATGGTGGGGGTCAACATGAGCGCTTGAGGGATCCCGCTCGTGAGATTTTGATTCATGGTTTGGAAAAATTCTCCATGGTGACAAAATTTGCTCGTGAGACTACTGCCCAAATCTTTGGTGAAAATCGTTTATTGAGCGGCATAGACAGTCCAGAAGAGAATTATTTACATACAGATAATGGCCAGCATGGTAGTGCTCAAGCAATAAAACCAGAAAAAGAAATGGACAACTCAGTAGAAAGTCAACCAGCTGTTTCTCTGGATGCTTTACAGGTCAGTACATTATTTACTAAAATATTACTCAATGTGTGATGATTCTAATGAGTTGTTCCACTATCTCATTAATCTATGGGGAAATCAATTATTGAAATATTTTGGATTAAGTATGTAGTTATTTTTTCCTGTTGAATTTATTTGAATTTCAATAGAAAGAGGTAATGGTACATTTTGTAAAGTCATAGTTGACTTTGGACTGAAATATCCAGGAAGCTCTGTTCCCCAGGAAAGACTATAAAAGAGTCTAATGATAGGCTGGACATGTACTCATTATTATCATAGAAAATTTCCTTTTGAAAATCACTTCAAGAACTATATTGATATAAAGTTACCAACATGGAATATAAAAAATAGAACAGGATTAGGTGTCAATCTGCCTGTGGGAAAGAGAGAAGACCCTATCTCCTTTTTGTCAGGTCATCAGCTATGGAGTTGCTCTGCCTGAAAACAAGTGTGAAGGAACATATTCTGGCAGGCTGCCATAACTATATTCGATCGTGTGTAGCAACTGTGAGGGGAAAGAACGATATCTTGGAATATAGGTTTATTCCTGGCAATCCATATTGACCATAGAACTACTGTAGGAAGGGCTGGGTGTTTACTCACCACTCTTATCATCTACCCACTTTTGCAATGCGTCCTCAACATTTTTACTCGTCCAATTCCCTTTTTCCTTTGTTATAAACTCACAACATCCCAGACTGTTTTGGAAAAATGTCATTTAAGGAACAAGTGATTTACAGTTTCTCCCCATTATTTGCACAAAACACATATGCTAGCCTCTAGGACACATCCAGGATCTTCTTTGCGGGTTATCCCATATCAGAATTTTATTTGTTGGGGCAAGAAACAAAGAGGTCTCAGTTTTAACTTTTAAGAGGGGCTTTAATATCCATATCCTGACCATTTTCATCTTGATTCCTCGTCATCATGTGGATGAGCATTAGAATACTCCAATTTAGCAGTGTAGTACCAACCAGATAGATTCTCAGTCTGCATCATGCATCCTCTTCATCCCTTAGATTATAGGAAAACTTTACCAGTGCTTTACCTAAACTTGTTGCATTCATTAATCTGTTTTCCTTCCAGTTTGATATCTGCGTTGGTTTTCCAACTTGAGATCCACATATTTCCTCCATCTAGGTGGCAGACATCTGCCAGAGTGGATTATCCTTTTTGAGCAAGGATAATTCAAACGAAAGTAATTGAGCCCCATATCAAGTTTGACTAGGTCAGCCTTAACCACAAACCTGATATACGATAAATGAATAAATATGGACATAGCCATAATTACAAGTTCATAACAACACTTATGAATGGGCTGTGGCCACATGTGCAGATTACACAAATAATTCTAACACCACCACATGTGCAGATTACACAAATAATTCCAACACTACCCCTTGAGTTGAACATGGGGCCTGTTGCTGCAATATCTAGCAAGCCTGATGCAAAGCCTCACTAGGCAACCTAGGTCTTATGGAAACAACGGTATTAGCTACAATTGTCACCTCAATAGTGTCTCTCCTATTGTTTAGTGGTGGATGTTATCCCCATAAGAGAGGCTTCCCAAAGAGATGGCCATGACGAGAGTTACAAGTAATCAAGCAGACTTTCTCATATGGGAGATTTAAGGTGAAATGATGCATGCACCAAGTTCTTTAATGCATTATTGAAAGACAAATTTTGCATAACCATGAAGAATCAAGTTTTCAAGAAAGATATTGCACTTTTTAATATGGAACAATAGAAACCCTAATTTCATAAGAATAAGATGCAAATGGAAGAAGATGGCAATAAAGACATTTCCACCAAGAATCATTTCATCAATCCCAAAAAGTTCTCCATTTAAGAGTCTCCCTCCCAAGACAATTCACTCCGCTAAAAATCCATTGTGTTCAAGAGAAAGGTACAAGAGAATTAGTGTGCATTCCTTTAGAGAAAGGAGTGAGTGAAATGTGATGATGAGAAAATGAAAGTAACTTCCCTCTATTTATTAGGGTAAACAAGTTACTTTTTATAACTTTACAACAAAAACCCTAAAAATTTGCTTGGAGCATTAAACTAGGTCTAAAGGTCACAAGCTGACCTTAATACAGCTTTAAAAAATGATAAAACATGAAAATATATGAATAATCTCCCACACTCGTGGGCATAAATGCTCTCTAACATGGCACCATCTTGTAAAATGGACATCTCCATCAAGCAAGTGACAAAGTCATTCCTTGAGTGCGGTTCATTCCAAGGTACATCATCAAAGTTCATGGGTACATCTCCAACTAACATATCCTTCACCATGACATTATCATCAAGGAGACTCATGTCACCCTTCTAGGGCATGTAGGGATGACATGGCAACGCCAAGGGCAAGCATTGACATCTAGGCATGATGTGCTAGCCCTCGCAAACAATATTAAGTGGTCTCCATGATTCCATCATTATATGGGCTCTGGAACAAAGCAACGCCCATCAAATAGGGTCAAGGCCAACTTGGGGGTGTCCTGGGTCCATCTAGGTATACCATCCATCGAGCCAATGCCTTGGCTTCTTGGTTCAATATTTCAGCATCTGGAGGTGTAGTGATGGGCGTTTGGTCCAACACCTTCACTCCACCATGTTGTTCTATAATCAAAGAGATGGTGTTCATGTTTGGTCATATGTCGAGTAGCTCTAGAGTCAACAATCCATTCTTGCTAAGAAGAAGAGGACCAAAATGCAGAGTGTATTATGAGAAGAGCAAATGTTCTTATCAAAAGGTCTTTAGTGCTTCCTATAGATCTTGCAAGCTCTTCAATTTTTGAAATGTGAACAAGGAAAGACTTGAAGGGATGGTCTTAGATTTAAGAGGGTTTGAGATAGCCATATTCACCCATATTCAATAAGGTAATTTGGTGCTAAAAGAGAATAGAAAAAAATTCCTCAAGAGTAGGAGTTGTAGGATCCTTGACAAATAAAGGGATACTGTAGACCATAAGAACAAAATATTTCAATGTTGGAGAGATCATTCAAAGCAATGTTTACAAGTTCTGGATCTGTTTTTCTTTTTCCTCCTACTTGGACAGTGTCGGCCTTTAGGTTCTTAAACCTTGCAATATACACCTCAATTATGTTGAAGTCACCCATCTTGAGATTGGATAGTTCAGTGCTAGGTTGGCTGACTTGAGTAGTATTCACTTTTTCAAGGGGTGTTTTGAAGGTATCCCAAAGTTCCTTTGCACTTTTGTTATCCTTGATATGATGAATGAGATGTACTTGACATAAATAGTGATAAACCCAAGAGCTTTGCCTTTCAAAAATATGAGGTCATAACTAGCATCATCTTTAGCAGGAAGCTGCTTTGCCAAGGGCATCCATAGATCTTTTCTTCGAAGTGGGGTAGTGATTTGATCCACCCAAGACTGATCATTGGTCCCATCCAAATGGGAAAGCAATCACTTTGAATCCACAGGCACAAAAATAGCAGGTTGAATGCTCCCAATGGAATGAGGACTTTAGAAATTTGCCTTCATAAATCCAAATGATACAAAACCCTACATAATCCTAGGAATGGACATGCTGCCCTTAAATAAAGGTTAAAAGTGCCAAAGAACACCTTAGAAGAAAGCAGCAACTGTAGAATCCTGATAGAGACCCTTTGCACCATCAAAGATACCACTAGCCAATATTTTTCATATCAGCCAAAAGAATTGATGGAAAATGGTTCACACCCTGCTTTGATTCTGTGATTTACAAAGGGTCAACAAGAGAATTGATGGAGCCAAATCTTGTCCAAATTCTGAAATAGTCTCTTTACAAGTGGGCTAGAGGTCTAGCGCACTGGAGAGTGTAAAAGCTAAGTAGAAGTGTGTTACATATTGAATTACGCAAGTGCAACCAAGAGAATATGCCAATCACAAGAGAAAAACACCGAATATAAGTATCCTTAGGCTTATCACGCTTTGTATAATAGATGCTGATCACAAGATGAAATGTTATAAATGAGAGTATGTATTTACACACAACTCAAGTGAGGTTATGTGAGGGGTCTTCCTGGGGGGTTATGGGCCCGTATAACAGGAGCACACACCCCAAGTAGGTTATTGTGCCTAGATATTAAGTTTGACTAGGTCGGCCTTAATCACAAACCTAGTATATGATAAATGGAATAAAATATGGCCTTAGTTATAATTACATACACATAGTGATGCATATGAATGTGCTGTGGCCACATGTGCAGGTTACACCAATAGTTCCTATACTAATAGCTCATCTCACTGAGCTTTGGCTGCCTCAATCCTCATATAATGAATTACGTTTATTAATTAGTTGATGTTTGATGGTTCAGATATGCTGATTAATCTTGGTTATCATATTTTCAAGGCACAGCCAAATGCACAACTTGTATGGTCCTTCCCATAATTTAATTCAATCAGCATAACATGTTTAAGTATGTCCAACTTTAAGTATATTGACTTATAATAATGTATCAACTGATTAGAGCATGAGAACCCTCTTGAATTTTCCCTTCTGCTAGATGTAGATAGAACCCTTTCACTTGAGGTCAAGCAAGTCATAATCCCTGCTGAGAGTGCAAAATAGGGCCTAAGTTTGGCCTCCCGACAAGTTATCTGTCATTTTGCAAGAGTTGTCAGAAGATCATTACAGTGGAGGAGAAAGGCTGAGGAATTATATCTTTCAGTATCTTTTTGGTCATTTGAATTGATAGTTTCTCACATGTGTAATGTCAGAACAATTCAAATTTGTTGCTGATATTACCATGCGGAAATTCTTGCCATTTAGAACTACCTTGAAAGTGTGTTGTAGATGAGTGATTATTATAAATATTAAGCTACATGTAAGGGTGTAGTTGAAATATTCTTCTTTCTCTTTTTTCTGATACTACAACTTTCAACGTTCTTTGTATTGGATGTTGAGGAAAATTAGTCTTTTTAATCTTATCCTATAATAGTGATCTGATACTAGATGACTGCTCATGTCAAACAGTGTATTGATCATACGAATGGAAAACTTGAAGGAGAAGCAGCCACTAATGTAGGAATTTTTGAGCTTGTCAATGGGACACAGGTACTTATACAACAGCCTGTTCTCTGTGCTTTAGCTCACGAGAGTTCCCCACCTTATATCTTGAATAGGATATGTTACTATCTATCTGTCTGACTCAAGTGTAGACTTGAGTATCTGACTTCACAACAAAGTAGAGTCAAGTTGAGGCAATTGGTATTATTGTTCCTAATCAATTTAGTTACATGTG
>Ga0068628_1000613_pt1 | contig 13197 bp, 9 predicted proteins | sample InSIn2gowninarea_FD_77431 | JGI IMG/M metagenome (GOLD analysis project Ga0068628, IMG submission 77431) | Clean room microbial communities from NASA Spacecraft Assembly Facility at Jet Propulsion Laboratory, Pasadena, California, USA -... ... | reverse complement strand
GTTTTCCAAAAAGTTTATACATTGCTAAGTAAATTTTGATATTCCTGTCTTATTTCACTCCAAACATAATTTCGGTCATAACGATCCGCAATCATATTTCTGGTCTTCACCTTCATGTCGTTGTATAATTGCCTGTCTGAGTAAATTTTCATCATTGCCTGATATAAATCCTCCGCAGATTTAGGAGCAACCAGTAGGCCATTCTCTTTGTCTTTTACTACGTCCGTACAACCGATTATCTTGGTTGTAATGACAGGTAGATAAAAAGCTCCTGCCTGCATTAGTACATTAGGTAAACCTTCTCTATAGCTTGGTAAAATTAAAACGTTTGAAACTTTAAGAAATGGAAGTATATTTTTTTGCCATCCCATATAGTGTATTTTGGGATGCGTCTGGATAATTTCTTTTGCTCGTGGAGTAATTGGATCGAGGTTGTCATCAAAATGACCCAGAACAATCAAGTTCACATTGTCTATTTTCTCGGCTACTCTTGCAAACGCATCACTTAGTTCATTTATACCCTTATCCTTTACTAATCTTCCAACATAGATAAAATTGAAGTCATTAGTACCTATAAACTTTGAGAGGTTCGGAAATTCTAATTTCACATTCTCGATACTTAAAGCGTCCGGGTCGAAATGATTCAGGTCTATTCCGTTCGAGCTTCCCTTCCCAATTACTTTCACTTTACTTCTAGGAGCAAGATTATTCTCTAAGATGTATTCTTCTAATCCGTAAGAATTAGGATATACTTTAGTGGCGCACATATAAGTCACCTTCTCAATGAAAAGCAGAATTCTCTTTTTCATCCCAGTTGATTCCATAAGTGGCATTCCAGCTACTGTATGAAGTCTAAGAGGAACTCTCATTATCCAGGCAGCCAATATACCAATGAAGCCTGCTTTCGGAGTGTGGGTATGAACGATGTGAGGTTTCTCTTGTTTAAGAAACTTTATAAACTTAATTAACGATTTCAAATCCTGTAATGGAGTTACTGCTCTCGTCATCTCGATGCCATAGGTTCGTATGTTTTCATTTCGACCAACTTCTTCAAGTCTTTCACTTGGACTTGACACACCAATAACTTCATAGAAGTTGCTCATGTGTTTTAACTGGTTCTTCAACAAACCTCCTAAGGAACTCGGAATAGTTGTTACTCTAATAAGTTTTGGTTTTTTCATTTTTATTTAACAGTAGAAATGGCCACGGTGCTGAACAGACCAACAGGGACCATGATATTTGGTAGAATTAATTTCGGGTAAATGAGTGGAGCGAGTAAATTATGTACTGTAGAAAATTGAAGGACCAGTCAGTACCACAGCGTCCCTATATAAATAAAAAGAAGCAGGCTGATTAGCCTGCTTCTTATCTTAACTCGATTTTTTAATATTTAATCCGGGAGTCTGTTAGTAGTCGAATGAGTAGTTTACGTTAGAACGCATGTACCGTCTAATCACTTCCTTCGTTTCTTTTTCTGGTTTTATGTCATTTTCCATATCATAAATACGAACTTTTTCCATATTAACTTTAATCTTCGGCTCGTTCCAACCTAGTCCGAAGTTAACATACTTTGGATTTCTTCTCCATTTGGTTTGGCTGATATTCAATGTACCACCGATTGAAGGGTCATTATTGTCGTTTTTAATCTCCATAAGGAAAGCAGCAAGAGGTGAACCTATGTCTTCGTGTTTACTTACGTTGATGCTGATAGTTTTGGTAGTAGAAGCACTATAAAGACGTCTTAATCGAATCTGAATACCTTCTGCACCCATGTGCTCAGTCTTAATATTATCTATAAAGATATTTTTCATTTGCTGATCACCTTTTGTTGGTTCCATATCAATACCTGACATTGGTCTAGTTCCGCCTTCATTTTCTAACACACCATATACATATGTATCAGATACTCTTAAACCATCAACGCTAATTACAGAAATTCCATTTCTTCTATTCTTTATGAAACGACCTCCAGTAATTTCTATGTTTTTTGGAGCGGCCTCGCCATCAGATTGTACAATGTGAATAGCATCACCCCAGCACTCTGAAATTTCTGGATTCTTGATGGTTATATTATTGGAAGAAGAAATACTAATTCCCATACCATATTCTCCGGATGTTCCCAAGTGCTTTGTTCTATCTCCTTCGATTACCGGGTTAACAATGGTAACATTAGAAGACTTAAAAAGTCTTAACATGTAGTAAAGTCCTTTAGAAGTTGGTTGAAGTTTAATTTTAGCTCCCTCTAAAAAGTAGATTGTTTTATTAGAACCAATCTTTAACCCATAGCTATTAATAAGAATAGGGAAATTAGGAAATGTGACGTTCGAATACTTGTTGATAGCTGCTTGCAAGTACTTGGTGTAGTCTACTGACCCATTCTTTACATAGCCTGTGGGCAAACTGTTAGCTAGATTGTAAGACCCCGTTGGTGTGCTGGTTAACGCTAATCTTTTTGGATTTAAGCTAAACGATAAATCTTCAGTTGTTTTTTCCTTTGTAATTTCTGAGTTAGCATCTTCTTCTTTCTTACAATTCGTTAGAAGTAAGACGGTTGAAAATAAAAGGGTTTTAAACAACTGCTGCGGAAGTTTGTTTTTAATAATCATAATTTTTCGAAATTTGTTTAAACAAATAACGAGAAATATATCCACATGTTATACGCTACTGAATTTTTTGTTCCTTTTTTTTCACATTTGGCACAATTTTATGAAAAAATTACTGCCCAGTATCTGATACACAGCTGTATAGAACAGCAAAAAACTCAGGCTTTTGCCTGAGCTTTTTTTTGAAAATTATTTTAAGAAGTTTTGCTAGACTTTATTTTGTAATTGTATATACGGCGTTAGACCTCATATATCTTTTTATAACAGAAACTGTAGTACTAACATCTAACAGGCTTCCTGAAGTGTTGTAAATAACAGGATTTGTAAGATTGATTTTCACCTTTGGTTCATTCCATCCTAAACCGAAGTATACGTACTTGGGGTTACTTCTCCATACACAATTGGTTAAATTTACCGTTCCCGACACAGCTGCATACTGAGATGGATTCTTTGCTTCCATTAAAAATGCTGCTAATACTGCTCCCTTATCTATATGCTTATTGATGTTCAGGTCAATTACGTTACCACCAGCAAAGCCTGATGAATAAAGATTTTGGAATCTCAATTGAATACCCTCCGCTCCCATGTGTTCTGTAGTGAAATTATCTACCACAATACCTTTCATTTTTTGGTACGCAAAATTAGGTTCAAAATCTATCCCAGACATCGGCCGAGTTCCACCCTCTGACTCTAGAAGCCCATAAGCGTAAGAGTTTAAAACTTTAAAGCCATTTACGCAAGTTACCGAAATTGAATTTCTTCTGTTTCTATAAAAAGAAGAACCACTGATTGTAATATTTTCCGGAACGGGTAATCCAGTTGGCTGATTAATGTAAATACCATCTCCCCAGCAATCAGAAATCTTTGCGTTCTTAATAGTGATGTTTTTTGCTGATAGAATGCTAATACCGTGACCATACTCACCACGTGTTCCTATATGTTTTTTTCGGTCGCCTGTAATAACAGGGTCAACCAGAGTTACATTGCTTGAACGTAGCAATCGAATAACATTATATTTTTCGCTAGAAGTAGCTTTCATTCTTAATTCTGAACCGTTTAAAAATGTTATAATTTTATTCGATCCGATTTCTAAACCTTTTTCATTTACCAGGATAGGAAAGCCCGGAAATACGATGTTTGAATGATTTTTTATCGCGCTTTGAAGATAAGCTGTATAGTCGCGGGAACCATCTTTAACATAACCTGATGGTAAGCTATTTATAATATTATAAGACCCTGCAGGCGCTGTTGTTGCTGCTATTTCATTTGAAGGTAGTTCCGATTGAGTTGCGCTTGCCTGCTCCTCCACTGGCAAGTCTTCTTTTTTACAATTTGTTAATAATAAAGCACTTGATAAAAAAAATGCACTTAAAAATCTTTGCGGGAATTTGTTTGTAATCATCATAATTTTTTTGTATTTTCTACGCCTTTGCAGGAGTTAGGTTACAAAAAAATCGATTTTTCTTAAAAAGCAACGGTTATAGTGGTTGCTGTCACTCTCTGTTGGTTAGTAAAAAGATCAGCATCGGCAAGAGCCGATGCTGATCTTAAAAAATTATTTTTTATGATAAGTGTATTAATACCCTATTGTATAGGTTGCATTAGTTCTCATGTAAGCCTTGATTTTGCTAGTAGTTGCAAGCGGGTCTAACAAAATAGAATTGATATCGTAAATAGCGGGATTCAAAATATCTACCTTAATGGCAGGCTCATTCCAACCAAGTCCGTAGAATGGATATTTAGATTTTTTCCAAACCGCGTTTGAGATCTTAATACTTCCTCCAACCGCCGGATATCCATAGGCGTTTTTTGTTTCAATTAACAGTCCTGCTGTAATAGATGCTAAATCCTCATGTCTGTCAATACTAATGCCTACAGTTTTAGTTGAGTTAGCAGCATCATAAAGATTTTTAAGTCTTAGAACAACGCCCGAATTAGATATGTTTTCAGTCTTTATATTGCTTATGACAACATTTTTCATCTCTTGAAATGAGCTGGTTGGTTGAATATCTACTCCAGGGCGAGTGCTATTAGCCGCACCATATATATACGTGTTCGTTAATTCGAAGCCTACCGTACTAGTCACATTTATACCACTTCGTCTATTATTTTTAAAAGTAGTATTGCTAATCTTTATGCCTTCTGGTATTGCGTCCGCTGCATAAAGCTGGTCTATTAATAATCCATCTCCCCAGCATTCCGATACTTCAGCATCATTTATAACGATGTTTTTAGAAGAAGTTATATTAATTCCGACACCATCTCCCTCTATAGTGTTTAAATGATTAGTTCTGTCGCCAACAATGACAGGGTGTAATAAGGTTACATTGTTAACTTTATTAAGAGATAAGATATTGTAAAAAGCTTCGGCAGTTGGTTTGAGTCTTAACTCTGACCCAGTCTCGAAAGAAATAGTTCTGTTAGACGGTATTTTCAATCCGTTTTCGTTTACCATTATCGGGAACGCAGGGAAAGAAATTTTTGAATATTTGTTAATAGCACCTTGTAAAAAAGTAGTATAATCTACAGAACCATCTTTTGTAAATCCTTCCGGCAATGCACCTGTAATATCATAAACACCAGTGACATAGTTGAAAAATGGATCTTTAGCGCCTACTGATAAGGTGTAATCAACATTGCTGCGCATGTATCTTTTTATCAAGGTCGAAGTCGCTGCAGAGTCAAGAAGCTGATTGTTTAAATCATAAGCCGTCAGGTGAGAGATGTTCACCTTCACCTCCGGTGAATTCCATCCCAAGCCAAAGAATACATATTTTGGATTCTGTCTCCATACAGGCTCGCTGATGTTTACTGTTCCACCAAATTCTGGATATCCATCCGGATTTTTGCTTTCCATTAAGAAGGCAGCTAAAGGAGACCCGATATCCTCATGCTTTTCGATATTAATACCAATCTGTTTTCCAGAAACGCCTGGACCAACTAGATTTTGAAGTCTCAATTGAACTCCTTCAGCTCCCTGGTGCTCTGTTTTAAAGTTACTTACGTTGATATTTTTCAATTCTTGATAAGCATAGTTAGGTTCAAAGTCGATTCCGGCCATCGGACGTGTACCGCCTTCTGATTCTAATACTCCATAAACATATGTATCAGTTAAAGTTAATCCATCTACACATATAACCCCAATTCCATTTCTTCTGTTACGATAAAGTTTTGCTCCCGTAATTGTTATGTTTTGAGGGATTATCATTGTTTCGTTCGGCTGGCTTATAAATATACCATCTCCCCAACAATCTGAAATTTTTGGATTTTCTACTGTTACGTTTTTAGAAGAGGTAATTGTTAAACCTGCTCCCCATTCTCCGCCGGTGCCAAGGTGGTTAGCACGATCTCCGACTATTACTGGATTAACCAGTCTGACATTCGATGAATTATTTATTCTTACAATGTTGTAAATACCAAGAGTTGAAGGCTTCAATCTAACTTCAGAGCCCGGTTGAAAGAATACTGTTTTGTTTGAGCCTATTAATAAACCTTTATCGTTAACCAGAAGCGGAAAACCTGGAAAAACGATTGTGGAATATTTTGTTAGAGCAGACTGAATATACGAGGTATAGTCAACCGAACCATTTTTAACATAACCTGCTGGCAGTGCATTTTCTAAGTAGAAAGCTCCAGCGGGTATATCAAGACTACTTTTCTTGTAGTCACTAATTGCTAAAGAATCATCCAATTCGTCTTTCTTACAATCCGAAAGTAAGAATGCCCCACATAATAATAAGGCGCTAAAAAGTCTTTGCGGTACTTTGTTAATAATCTTCATAATTTTTTTTCCTGCTTCTACGAAATACCTTATTTCGAGTTACAGCGAAAAAAATGAGACTAATTAGACAAATGTATATTACACTGGTACCAATATTTGTTAGGGCTACAGAGCTAGTGAGTACTTAGCATTGCTTCTCATGAATTTCTTTATTTTAAGCTCAGCTGCTTTTTTATCCAAAGGTCTATTCTGTTGAACTATTTTAGGATTTGTGACATTAACTAAGATACCTGGGTCATTTAAACCCAGACAGTACATGACGTACCTCTCGTTGTTTGTCCAAACTGAATTAGAAATATTAATATAGCCGCTTATACTTGGGTACTCGTGCTCATTCTTAGTCTCGATTAGAATTGCGGCTAAAGGAGAACCTATGTCCTCATGCTTATTGATAGTTACGCTCAGTTTTTTTCCTGGTTCAGGACCATAAAGATGTCTTAATCTAAACTGTATTCCATTCTGTCCCATGCCAGAAGTTCTAAACTTGCTAAGAGTTATATTGCTTAATTCCTGAAAAGAGAAATTAGGTTCAAAATCAATTCCTGCCATCGGACGGGTACCCCCTTCATCTTCTTTCAGGCCTCTTACTTCGGTATTAACCAGATTTAATCCGTTTACACTTATTACTGAAATACCGTTTCTCCGATTTTTAACCAGCAGCGCATTTGTTATATTAATGTTTTTAGAAGGCTTATGTCCTTTTGGCTGATTAATATAAATTCCGTCTCCCCAACAGTTATAGACTTTCGGTCCGTCAATGTTTACGTTTGTTGATGACGAGATATTTATTCCCATGCCCCATTCTCCGTCCGTTCCAATATGTTTTTCCCTGTCACCTTTTAAAACCGGATTGATTATTGATACGTTTGATGCATTACTAATATCTAAAATTGAGTACTTATTGCTAGAAGAGGCTTTTAGCCTTAATTCTGACCCTGGCATAAATAACAGCGTTTTATTCGACGTAATCTTCAATCCGCTATCGTTAATTAGTAAAGGAAAGCCAGGAAAAGTTATTTGGGAATATTTACTGATAGCATCCTGAATAATAGAAGTATAATCGACTGAGCCATCTTTAACATAGCCAGCGGGTAAGGCATCTTCAATATTAAACCCTCCGCTTTTGGGTGCTTTTTTTGACGATTGTTTGGCAGCAGCAACGTCTACAGCGATTTTTTTCGATCCTTTTTCATCTGCATCTTCATTCTTACTGTCACTGATAGTCGCGGAAACCCGTGGCTTTTGACCCGTAGTGCTTTGATTCCGTTCGTCAGCATCTTTTTTATCAAAAGAATTAGCTGGAGTTGTGTTAAGTTCTTTTTTATTGCTACTCTTCTTAACTATTCTGGTATCGCTTCCATTACATGTCCCTATCAATAGCATCGAAGAGATAAAAACGTTCAAAAAATACATGTCTTCAGTAATAAGGTTAAGAGGATAAAACAGGATTTTTAATTCCCACTAGAGTTGAGTCCGATTGCTTTTCAAGATTTTCCAAAGCCTTATTTTCTCTTTCAACTACTCTTAACATTGTAAATAGAAGCAAATAGGAAAAGAAGAAATATTGATTAGCCCCTAAATCACCGGATGTTTGTGCATTTAAAAAGTAATAGATGCTAAGCGAGAAAATTAACTTCACTCTTACATCGTTGTAAATAAGTCCCCTAACCCGCCACAGCTGAGCCAGCAAAACTAGAAAGCATATTACTCCTAGTAGTCCATTTTCGCAAAAAATCTCTGCGAAAATATTGTGAGGATAAAAGCGAGTGTCCCTGTTATTAATTATGTACCCAAAGGCACCTGTTCCATTTCCGAATATCGCTGCAAAAGAATCTGACGGAGAAAACGCCTCTCCTATAAAGTTCTCTCTACTCGAAACCGAACCGGTTCCAGCCGAAAACCGGTTCAGGAAGAATTTCGATTCGAAAAAGTTTATCTGCTCTAACAATATGAAGCAAAACAATCCGAAAAACAATATCGGTATAACGAATTTGAGATAGGTGCTGAAGTTCTTTTGTCCCAAAAAAACAACTAATCCAGCTATTAAAGCAATGGTTGGACCTTTCGAACCAGTTGCAATAAGATAAAGAAAAAGCATCAAAAGTAAAATGCTATTTAATACAACAAACTTTCTTTCAACCCATACGTAGAAAAATACAAATAGAAAGATATGTCCGAGGTACCTTGCCACCCATATCGGATTAAACTCCGCGCCATCTCCGTCACCATTAATACCGAGCCTTGCAGCTCTGGAAATTGTTGACACCAGGTAACTGTAGGGGTCGCCAAAATTTGCAACAAGCAAACCAAGGTACATGATGCCCCAAAAAATAGTAAACTTTACAAAAAGATTAAACGAAATAGCAATTGTAGAACTGTATAAAATGAAGAAAACCAGGTAGATGCCAAGTACCTGTATCTTTTGCATACCATAAATTGGCGCTTTTGTATACAGTAACCCAAGAATAAGTAAAATCAAAAAGGCAAAAGTTACCTTTAGGTCTGGTAAAAAGGAAAAAAACCTTACTTCATCTACTAATTGTAGAGCTAACACTCCTGCTATACCTACAGACAAGTAGCCCAGTGGGCTTAGCCTGTGAAAGTAGCCAGTATAAGTTAAAAAGATACACAGTGTAAACCACCCTATCAACAAAAACTGTATGCTTTTCCGCTTAATCATATTTAAAATTTAATTACAACCCGTTGTTCTGAGGTCAGAATCAACTTCCGTAGTCCTCACACAAAGTCGCCAACTTTTTCTTCTGTTTTTTTCTTTCGATTGCTTTTCACTCCCATACACGATTCATAAAGAGCAAGGTAATCATCAACCATGTTATGAATATCATACTTCTTTACCTCTGCCAGGTTTTCTTCTGTTATAACAGAACCGATGGTAGAGTCGTTAAGAATTGATTTTATTTTCTCAGACAGCTCAAAATCATTTCCTCTTGCGAACAATCCCTTAGGGTTTGATATCAAATCATTAATCCCCTCGACGTCTGCTCCTAAAAAAGGAACGCCAGCTGCCATTGATTCTAACACTACACATGACAGACCTTCGAAATTACTAGAAAGAATATTAAGGTCGACAGTTTTCATCAGACTTGGGACATCATTACGAATCCCTAAAAAATGAACCCTGTCCTCTAACCCTAACTCTTTGCTCAATTTAATATTGTCGTTTTTAGTTGGGCCGTCTCCCGCGAAATACAAATGATAGGATTCGTCTAGTCTTTGAACCGCTCTAATCAGGGTAGCCTGGTCTTTTTGTTTGGTGAAACTGGCTACCATCAGGATATTTTTCTTATGTTGAGGTAGTACCGTTTTATGAGCAGAATTAATGCGCGAAAGATTTACTCCATTATATATAATATTGACGTCCTTCCGCTCAATCCACGAACTTAAAACATGATACACTTTATGTGAGATAGCAATAAGCTCAGAGAACTGAGAATAGATAAACTTATCTATAGGACGAAAGTGAGGCTTACCAAATCTTCTGTTTTTATTATTATGTTCAGTTGCTATCAGTTTAACCTTTCTATTTGCAAAAGGACGGGCTAGTTTAGCCAAAGCTACCCAATATAAACTAGGGAATAAATGAGAATGAACGATATCGTAATTTTTATAGTATTTAGAGAGTTTCACGACATTGGAAAAGGAGTACAACTTAGCGTTAAAACTAATAACGTTAATCCCCTTTGATTTCAATTCATCTATAAAAATTCCCTGCGCTTGGCCCAACAACAAGATATCGACCTTAAAGCCCTCCTCATTCATTAGCGGTACAATTTCTGATACTAATCTTTCTGCACCGCCTGCAGATAAGGAATTAATAACATGTAGTACTTTTATCATCAGTGTCTGTTTAATATCAGTTATAATGCTACTATACCAGGTTCGCCGAATAGGAACTTGTGCTTGGCACTTCCTCTTTCTTATGTAGGAGCTCGTACAGTTTCAACATTTTTTTATTCCAGGTCAGGTTCTCATGAGCATAGCTTCTCATTTTTGCACTAACATCCTCGATGCGACTAATCTTATCGTAAAACTTCCCAATCTCCATCAAGTCGATAGTAATTTCATTTTTAAGTAGCCTTAGTGCAAAAGGAAAACCGTCTGGAAAATCTTCATCAATCTCCGTGTAAATGAACGGGATTCCGCGAGCACAATATTCTCGACTTTTTAGGGGTGATGTAAACTTTATGCCCTTCCTAAAAGTAGCTAAATTACTAATTCCGATATCAGTAGATGTAAAAACGCCATCCAATTCTTTTCCCTTCATAAAACCATGAAAGGTGACCAGATGCTCGATGCCCAAATCGGAAGCCTGCTGTTTCAAATTCTTAATTTCAGGGCCTGAGCCGATTATATCCAGGTGAAATTTGTAGCTCGTTGTATTATTCTTCAGGCCGTTAAGTAGTAAGTCCAGACCGTGCCACTTGCACACGTTAGCAACACAAGTCAACCTTATTATATCGTCGGTTTCCTTAGTTTCTTTTTTCCTCGCCGGAATATTTTCGAGCTCGATACCATTACCTATAACAACGTAAGGCGTTTTAACCTTTCTTTCATCATAAGTTTTACTAACAAGGTCGCGAGTAACACTTACTACAGCAGAAGCCTGCTTGAAAATTGCATTGTTGAAAAGCTTTAGACTTAGATAAAAAAGATAACTTTTTCTAAGAAGGGCTTCCTGAAATTTATTAGAAACAATCTCAATAATTACTTTTTTATCGGTTTCCTTCAAAAGCTTATAGAACCAGTAAGTTGGCAGATGGTTCCGTAAATAAACGATGTCGGTAGAATCGAAGGTTTTGAACAGATTGAAATAAGTTTCTTTGATACCTGCACTACCTTTTATTTTGTCTATCAGGCTTTTATAAGGTGGGATAGGACAATTCACATACTTTACATAGTCCCTGTTGACCGTTTTTTCTACGTCCTCACGGCACAAAAGATATAACTCTGTTTGAATTCCAAGATTGTTTAAGGCGTCAATTTGATATAGTATTTTTTTTGTAACCCCGCTATCGGGATTATTATCATAGATAGAAACGTATTTGATTTTCATTGTCTTTTTGTTAAAGAATGCGCTGCTCGACTTCTAAGTCAACGTGAAACTCCTCCTCTACTTTATTCTTTATAATTCCAATCAAATCCAGAATGTCTTTACCGGTAGCATTATTGTAGTTGACAATAAAGCCTGCATGTTTTTCAGAAACCTTCGCTCCACCTACTGCGAATCCTTTTAATCCCAATCCTTCTATCATTGGACCCACATAATGTCCCGGCGGCCTTTTAAAAACACTACCAGCATTTGGAAACTCTTTAGGTTGCTTGGCCCATCTTGCTTCTTTCAAACGTTCCATTTTCGAACGTATTTCCTCTTTACTACCCAATTCAAGTTTTAACTCCACTTCGGTAATGATAAGATGGGGATTTTTTTGAAAGAAACTATTGCGGTATTCGAAGTTGATATCATCTTTTAAGATATCACTGAAAGTGAGGTTGGTTGGGTCAAAATATCTTACACTTACTAAAAGATCCTTTATTTCCTCCCCACCAGCACCAGCATTCATTACTACCGCTCCCCCTAAAGAACTCGGTATGTCATAGAAAACTTCCAATCCAGACAGGCTATGCTCTTGAGCTATTATGCTAAGGTCATACATGCTAATTCCGGAACGGGCTTTAATATGATTCCCTACTACCTCGACATTTGAAAATGTTCCATTAAAAATGATGAACTCTTCATCGTAGTACTGCTTTGAAAGAATAATATTGTATCCTCCTCCTATGATAATCTTTTCTGTAATACTTGTTTCAAATAAGTTGCGTAAATCTTCCTCGGTTTCAGGAAAATAGGCTATTGAACAAGTTGCCTTGATTTTATAGGAATTATAATTAGTAAGGTCAAAGTTTGTTTTAACTAACATTGCTTAAGCTTTGTTTTTTGTTAGATATTTTCTTTTTAATTTTTTTAAAAGCAGATGAAACGAGTTCCCTATCTTCCCTGGTATATTTCAAAATTTTAGATATCGGAATCTTTGTTTCTCTTGAATAAACAAAAAGGAAAATAACAGCGGAAAGCGAATAGCTGATAGTAGAAGCAAGGGCCGAGCCGTTTGCACCATACTTGGGTATCCAAAATAAATTTAAGATAATATTTAGTACCACCCCCGGAAGCATTGCTTTCATCGATATCCAAGGTTTACCTTTTCCTGCCAAATCCATATTAAGCACTTTAAAAATTGTCAACATTAGAACTCCCGGCACTAATATTTTAAGAACTGTAGAACTTGGTGCAAATTTGGCACCGAATAATACGTAAATAATAACATCAGACAGAAGAACCAAAGCTATTGAAGCAATGAAAATTACGGCTCCTGCAAACCGAAGTAACCTGCATGCTTTCAAGGAGAACTCGGCAGGGTCCTTAGCGGCTGCGCTTCTTGAAAATATCAATGTACTTAGCAGCGTAGGAATAATCCATAGATTTTCGATTAGTCCCGCACCTTTAGAATATATACCTAGTTCGGAAGATGTCGCTAATTTTTCCATCAACACAATATCCACCTTGTAATTCAGAATTGAAATAAGTAGCGCAAATGCATAAATAACCCCTAAGCTAAGCATCTCGCGCATAACCTTAAAGTTGTATTTAATTTTAAGAGAAGCGAATTTCCTAACTTTCGCGGCAACGAAAAAGAAAAATACAAAGACGCCTAAAAAGGTGCCAACCATCGAACCTGCTACACCCCATGGAATAACAGCTACCAGCAGTAAGGTGAAAATTAGATTGAAAAATGC
>Ga0068628_1000612_pt1 | contig 13198 bp, 16 predicted proteins | sample InSIn2gowninarea_FD_77431 | JGI IMG/M metagenome (GOLD analysis project Ga0068628, IMG submission 77431) | Clean room microbial communities from NASA Spacecraft Assembly Facility at Jet Propulsion Laboratory, Pasadena, California, USA -... ... | reverse complement strand
TGAGTGCACAAAGGCCTAGTAGAGTCCGCAGTTGAGTTCATGGACCCCTACAGCTAAGTGTGCAGGGCAGTGTTGAGTCTGTAACCTTGAACGAATACTAATAAAGAGAATTTGATTCCAAATTCTGTGCATCTGCTTGTGTATTGAATTCTATACAATTATTTTGTTTTGTTTATCATGTGCACTTATATGATTGTAGGATATACTGTTAATTATCACTAATCTGACACATATAAGTTAATTAATTGGGTAATACTAGGTTAAATAGTAAGGAACTTGGGTATAATACAGATCACGCCCTGAGTAGGGCTACGTGAAGGCAGCATCACAGGTTATGAGAGACTAATAGATGTGCATAGCGACATGCATGCAGGGTCAAACCGCAGATTGCCAGAAGCTCATCAGACATCCCTAGGGTGCGGAAACCTAGTTCTAGCACCCTCCCATACTACTTTAGGTGAGACCTCTGTCTGCACTCTGCAGACTATTGCAAAAAGGGCCAGTAGTGCCGAGATTTGTTTGGCTAAATCACCTTTGAACCTGGGTCAGGCCCCTGCAGGCCAACAAAGTGTCAATGGGATGAAGATTGTAACCTTTTGGGCATAGGATTATGATGAAATGTATAAGATGTCAGAGCCCATGACTATCACGGAGACTCTCTTTAGCTTACCCAACAAAAATTACAACTCCAAAGACATTTGGAAGAATTAGATAAAGGAGCCAGCTAGATTCACGATGACACCCAACCAAATCTATAAGATGAAAATACTGCAGAAGATGTATTGATACTTGGTCATATTTTCATCTCGCCTATATGGCCAAGAAAGTGTAGAAGCCTTCCCACAGAGTTCGGTGATCGCATTGGACCAACTGGCTAGAGATGGAAACCATGTAACTGGTCCAACATGTTGGCTCATTAGCTGAAGGAATAGGTAACAAGGGCTCAACAACCACCCAAAGATATGCAAGTAGAAATCTACATGTTCGCCTACATCTTAGATGTAATATGTGCCCAACAAAAGTTCCTGGGTTTGAAGTGGGCATGGTCACCAGTGGTGACTTCTTTGAATAGATATTATAAGTTGTTGTCTGAATGCAGCTTTAGAGGAGCTATGACACGATTTTTCGATCAGTTTGTCACCCCAGTTTACATGATGATATTCGAACAAGATCCACCCTACATGTCAAAGGTAGTAATGGAGGCACTGATAGAGATTTCTTATTGGCATGCCTCATAGTTCATCACCTTCATATGGATTATAGCACAGAGAAGCCTCTACATGTTCTAATGAAGTTTTCCTTGGACATACTCATCATGCAGGAAGTAGCATATCACATCTTGGCAGGATTGACAACTAGATAGAACCAGAAGAAGAAGGCACCTTGGCTCGTTATTCCATTGCAGATTGGGTTATACATGATCCAGATTTTCAATCAAGCAGATGTCGAAGTAGAACAGATGAAGAAGTACCCATTCAACATCCAAAGTTACAATCTGTATGACCCACATTGTCTTGTGAAAGATCACTGCATGAGAGTATAGTTCAAATGGATCCATAAGGAATTTCATTAGGTGGAGGAGGACCTATGGAGATATTGCTATAGTTTCTCCAAACCCAATGACTAGTTCGGCTTCGCTGTTGAATGGTTAGTGAAGAAACATGAATCGATATCTCAGAGAGCACTAGAAGCAGCAGGAGCAACAGAAGTATGCATGCCAATGTGTGACAAGGGAAACATGAAGATTGTCAATCGCATGGAGGAAGAACAAATTTTCAAGTTCTAAGTAGATCCACTTGTGTAGAAAGAAGCTATGGCTATAGAGGCAAAGGGGAAGCAACACAACAAGCAAATCGTGCAAAGGAAGAGGGAGAAGAAAATAATGGAGGAAATAGAGAAGGAGTTGCATGAGTTGAGGGAACAACTCCGAAAGGAACAAGAACTACGCAAACATGAGAGGGAAGTGTAGCAACAACAAGTATAGTAGGAGGTGAAACATGTGGAAATAGATGAAGCAAAACCTATATAGGTATTGGACTCATTGTAATAGCCAGCATCAGGCAGATAGGGTGAACCATTATATGAGCAGGACTTCGCTCATGAGATAGAACATGCAGTTCAACAGTTGGATACAGAAATGGAGCAATAAGAATTGGAGTAAGACATCAAACTCATGCCCCATCACCAAGATGTTGAATACCCACTTCACCACATCCAGAAGATGATCAAGTCTCAAGTGATCAAGGAGGCACTGAGATGCTTGAAGGTCAACCAGAAGGAGAGATGCATAACATCTCATGCGACGAGTCTCAACAAAGAGTTGTGCAGTCTCGCAGAGTGTCGACTCTAGATGATCATATATCTCATGTACAAGTTGAGGAACAAGTGATCGTATCTGATGTGTGCAAACATCTAGCCACCTTGGCTGATGCTACTAGAGTGTATGCCAAATCCACTAGCTCAAGTGTTCACTTTCTGATAGCTAAGAATGAGTGAATGGCTAAGGAACTATAGACAGCCAAGAAAGGAGGAGAGTTGGTGAAAACGTCTACCTGAGCTGAACTAAAGAAGGAAATACTAGATGAAGTATTTCCCCTTGACACAGTTATGCAAACATTGTATTCCAAGTTTTGTACCGTGCATAAGGCAGCCGTCCATCTCAACGGATGGCAATAGTGATGTGCTAGAAGAGCATGTATCTTGTCAAGCGTGCATGCTGATGTTATTTACATGCAAACATGGACAATGAGATACAAGGGAGCCCCACTTCACTTGAGTAAGATGATGAAGCCTAGAGTGGTCAAGCTAAAGGAACATATCCAAAGTCAAATCTGAAACTATGAAGAGCTCTTGTAGCTCATCACTAGTCTACAGGCTTCCCATGCACGTGTATGCAGGAGTATGGATGTTGTGGTGCGCACTCATGTGATCCCATCTATTGGGACTCTCACCTAGGTGAAGACAAAGGCACAAATCTGACTAGAGCTTGACTCATACTTTGATGAGTTGATGTGCATAGCCACTAGCCTAGAATTGCCAGTCACTGTAGAAATCATGCACAAGTATGTTTTTGGTATGGTCACATTGAAGACAATGATGTGCATGCTTTCAGACAAGTTGGATAGAGTAGCCCGAGTAGTGTACCCGAATGCTATGGAGGCAAGAGTCAGGTTCCATAAATATGTCACCTTTGAGCCCATGGACACCATCACGAATTAGTGATCTTGGCATCAGTTTGCTACTATTGATCACAAGGAGGATTTTGAAGAGTTGGACTTCCATGCTTGTCTGAGTCATGGTGATGCCTAGCATGGCTTGGTCAATCCATTTTATCTCACATGGGTACATGTACATTGTAATGTAACATATTTTCAAGTGTAATTCAAATGTTGATAATTGGATGTAACAATCATAGAGTAGATGAAGAGTCATGAGAGTAGATGAACTATCACAAAGGGGAATGTCAAGGGTCACCCAACCCTTTGCTATAAATAGTCCCTCATAACTCATTCTAAATTCTTTTGGTCAACGAAGCTTCTAATAAGACTATCTTGGAGAGAGCTTGGATAGTATTGTAATGAGCCTTGGCTTCTCCACTATGCAAAGCTAGTACTTCTCTTTGGAGGAGCAAGCAGTTGTGGTTGTAAAGTTCCGTTGTCGGAACTAGTGGTTGGACATGGATGTATTGTATGACTAGGACTTCCACTTATTAATATAATAAAAGGAAACACATTTCATGCATATGTTTTATTGTATTCTATGCTATATCATTTACTCTAAATGATATATGTATATGTTTTCTTACACATGCATGTATAGCTATCTGTGTATGTATGTATGAATCTTTTTGAAATGTGTTGTTGGTTTAATCATCACTTTGGATTGATAGCTAACTTGCCTTCCATGTTGTGATGCATCTTTTCTCATGTGTTCCCTTCTTAATTCTGTGCTATCACAAGTTTTCAAGGGACACACTCATCTCAACCCTCATGTGTTAGAACCTCTCATGCACCTTCCTTGGCCCACTGCATCTGTCACACCCTTGCTACCAACAGAGTTATTCTACTTGCCTCATTGCGAAATTGCGATCAAGGCATTATTGTATGAATCACTACTAGGACTCCTAAACCAAATGATATGAGGTCTAATTGGGACTTCTTACTGGGGACATCCCCTGACATGTTAGCAGGTCTAGCACCGTCAACATTTATGGTGCTAGAAGGAGGGCCAGATGACAAGTTGTGCCCTCCCATCCTATTTTGAACCTTCACATATCTATCATGGATTCTTGCACTCTTCTACCTCCGCGATGTTTTTTGAATCACGAAGATGTCACCATCATGAGGGAGTTTTTAGATCATTTGTCCATTGACACATATGATGGTGAAGGTGAAGTGGCCTGGCCTGAGTTATCACATGACTTTCTTTCCATGCATCATGAGGAATATGGATGTTCTAACGAACATGTCATTTTTTTGCTTGCATACACACTTTGCAAATCCCCACATTAGTGGTTTTGCAACCTATCAGCTGATAGCATGCACTCACTTGAGCACTTCTGTGATCTCATTGAAGATACCTTCTATCATTTTGATCCAGAATATATTGACCAAAAATTGTCACAACAATGGAAGGCTCAGCATGAATCAATTATGGATTTTTGGCAGCTCTTGCGTGATTTGTAGTTTTAAGCTCTAAAGAGCTAGATGAAATTTTTCTATCTTTAGGACCGATTCAAGTATTGCATTAAGAAATTTCATCATCCCAAGAAGAAGTTTGAAATCAATACTCACTTAGTGTTCTTCAGTAATGGAAATGTGCAATCACAGACAGATGTGGTCACTATCACAAGTGATTGTTTGCCATCCCCTCATGAAACAACTTCACCACTACAGAGTGATGTTGTAGATCATGTTCACACACTTATTCAGTTGTCACATCCTCCTAACATCACTTCGCTTAATTTTCACGTAGATTTTGTTGTGACTCCATCAAGTTGCCATATGCATTTGTTCCACAACCTTCGTCTTCACACTCGATTGTTCCTCCTGATGGTACTGTCTTGTGTTCTTCCATTTTGGACTCTACACTTGTTGTGAACAAGGAACAAGTCACTGACAGAGTTGGTGTTGTACAACCAACATGCATTATCATTCATGAAGAGTATGACTGGGAGCTTGAGTATCAACACTCAGTGAAGGATGACTCACTTCCTTCTAAGACCCCTTCATTCTTTCCTGATATCTTTGGTGAACCTTCCATCCATTATTTTGCATGTATATCTTCATCCATGGATGCACCCATTTTTTATCACTCACAGGACACACTGGATTTCAATCCATCATTCGACAACAGAGAGGATAAATTATTCATTGAAAATCCACTTGATCTTTCATCTGCCTTTTCCAGAAACACAAAGGATGGATTTTTCTGCTTCTCATTTACCCCTCTGTTTGATTCATCAGATCATGAGGATGCCAATGAAATTGTCAAATTTTATGATCATAGCTATTGTGATCCATTTACTCCCATATTCAATCATGATCATGATTCTATCGTTATTGATTTTTCAAAGCCACTGGTTTATGACGATGAAGTTGAAACACCCAAGACTATTGAGGCACTTTAGCTTGAACTGATGGTTATGTCAGGACCTTGCTCTCTTAGGGTTAGTTTCACTTTCGAATAGGAATTTTTTCAATCACCCAAGGCTCCTCATCACTCATATGTATGCATTGAAGATCAATAGCACACACAGATCAAGCTTCCTCCACTAGAACTACACGATCCCATCACTCATGCATTGGAGGAATATTTTATTGCAACCACGTATGCACAATGCAAGTTGTCTTTGTTTCTTTCATTTGCTTTCATGTCATAGTCAAGAGTGTGCATAAGCTTCAAAGCTACACGTAGTGTTGCACATCACCATGATAAGTCCACAAACTGATTGTCATGTACTTGCACTCAGTTATATCATGTGGAAACTTTGAAACATGAAGTGTGGTTTTCTTCATTGTTATACCTTTCTTGCTTGTTGGTTAGCACAAATGGGTTGCTCACCGACTAAGCCTTCACCAACATGGGTCAACCAATGCACTAGTGGCTGCATTGGAAATATCACTTCATGTGATCAGGCCCGTGCACCGTTAGTTTAGGAGTACGAGTAGTGTTTGCTTCCTGCGTAGATAGGTGATGCAGGTAACCCGCTGAGTTACTAACTAGGTTCACTGGTAGCGGAGCCATGCTTGTGTTCCTATGTGACTTCATCGGGGTACTGTCCATGCTTGTTGGCAACGGAGCAACACCAGAGATGAAACTAAGACTCTGAATACTATAATGCTTGTGCACCAATATACCCCTCAACCCCAATCGAAATAACTTCATTTCCTTTGCTTGGAATGTGTGTCAATCGACCATGAGCTTGGCATATGCTACATCTTGCAATCACGCTAGTGTGAAACCAAGATGAATTAAGAACTAAGCAATAATTTCAGAGGTGCTAGACTTGCTTTTCACGAAAAAGGTTCATTCAGAGAGCTGGAGTTTTACCAATGTGTCACTAAGTGTTGTAGCAGCTACAAAAACCCTCCAAAATTTTTCCTTAGCTTCATTTTGGAGCCTTCCTACCAACCTTTCATAGTAGCATGTCTTCCTTCATCAAGTACACAAGATTTAGTAATTTTCTTATAGAAAGACAACCTATCTATCAAAGCTAGATGCACTCCCCTCACAGGTTGTTCCCCCAGACTTGGTCCAGCTGCAGACTGAGAATCTCCCTCAAAGAATTGCATAATTATGGAGGAAAACTAGCCTTCCCTCCAGAAATTATGCAATTCTATATGGTAGCCTACTAGTCTCCAGAATTACACAATTCTACCAATCAGGATTCATCCAGAAAATTGTGCAATTCTTCCCAGTAGGGCTACTCAGCCTAGGAATTGTGCAATATTGATCAGCAATCAACTGCTCTACCCAAGAGTTGTGCAAATCTCTTGGGCAACTAGCCTAGCTCCCTTCTATAAATGCACATTTTTCCCAGCAGTTGAGCAACCTCCTGCATGTGTATTTGGGTTGACTAGTTCCATCTGGGACCAAGGAAACTTGACTTGCATGCATGGATTGCTTTTTCCTAAAATAGAAAAAGGCAACATGTAAAAATCATCTCTTGATTCAGGGAGCTATTTTAGGAAGCTGGACGTTACATGAAAAGATAGTTTTAGAATCTTTCCTCCAAGTCTCACTTTTTCCTAGATTTGTGGCATGCACATTATGAGCCAAAACTTATTTATTTGATGCATTAGAGCTCATTCTTTCACATCGATCTTGGAGCTCTGACATCCCACAATAGATCTAGGACTCTTCGACACATTCAGCTCAACTATTCATGGGTAAGTGCTCTCAACTTGTCTTTTTCAACATTTCTATCGCTTTTTGTGTTTTCACTTATGTGAGTGTTGTTTGATTTATTTATTTGAATGCTTGTTGTCATTTACATGCATATAAGCTTGTACTAGGACCATTTCATTTTTCATTGCTATCTCACTGCTGTCAAATGCACGAAACTGTTTTGCACGAACAGTCACTAATTCAGCGACTCGCTTCACCCACATGCATGTTGTTCTATTTGTTGAATATTTCATTCAATGTTTGCATGCATGATCAATCACTTCTATTTACACTCAGTATCGCCATGCATTAATTTTCACATTTTCTTTCAATTTCCTGTCGGCAGATCTGGTCAGCCTTGGCCTGGACTCTTCCTCAGCAAGACAACATTGCGCAATTCCAGAGAAGGAAGGCTCTGTCTTCCACTCCAAAAATGCACATTTTTGCCTAGTGACTATCCTCCAGGACTTATTTTCACATTTCTGATGGATAATATCTTCTGGCTGAGAAAATTGCGTAATGCAGTCACTAAGTCTGTAGTCATTGCCAACTGGAATTGCACATTGCACAATTCTAGCAATTAGCAGTCAGCTTGGATTGTTCATTGCGTAAATCCAGTAGCCAGTCAACCTTCCTAGACAATCAAGACTACTTTTTTGTGCAATTTTAGTAGCCAGTCCCCTAGCATCCCAAAAGAAATTGCGCAATCTTTACCTATCAATCCCCAGGTATGTGTTATTTCATTCCCAAATTCTCTTTGGTTTTTGCTAACGAATTTCTTGCCATGCATGTTGCTTTGCCTCTAGATGTTTCAAGTGTTGATTCACCTCTTAGCAGTTCAGGATCAATGGCCTTTAAGAGAGCAGGATCAAAGGGCACTGGCAGAAGTGCAATTGGAGCAACAGTTGAGTGAGTGTCCGCATGTCTACGAATCTACAAGGATACCAAGTTGTTTCTAGACAAGGACATCAAGTTGAAATGGCAAGAGGTCAATGATGCATTTGAAAGAACTTTTGGGGAAGACCTTGAAGACTGCCAGGTATATATGAACATTCACAAGTATACCTTGTAACGGATTGCATGCAAATACCCCACGTTCTCATGCATGGACATGATACAATGGATAGTCTCGCACATAGATCTTGAGACAATGACATTAAGCAGTGTGAGCAAGATGAAGATTACAACCTTCTGCGCATAGGATTATGATGAGATGTATCAAATGTCAGAGACTCTACTATCACAGAGATTCCCTTTAGCTTACCCAACAACAATGCCAACTCCAGAGACATTTTAAAGAATTGAGTAAAGGAACCGGGTAGATTTAGGATGACACCAAACCAGATCTACAAGATGGAGATACTGTGAAAGTCATATCAATACTTGGTCATATTTTCATGTCTAATGTATGGCCGATAAAGAACAGAAACCTTCCCACAGATTTGGGTGATCGTGCTGGACCAACTAGCCAAAGAAGGAAAACCATGTAACTAGTCTAACATGTTGGCTCATCAACTAAAGGAATAGGTAACAAGGGCTCAACAGTCATCCAAAGGTATGTAAGCAGAAATATACATGTCCACCTACATCTTAGATGCAATCTACGCTCGATAGGATTTCATGGGTTTCAAGTAGGCATGGTCACCCACAGAGACTGCTATGAACATGTATTTTAAGTTTTTGTTTGAATGCAGCTTCAAAGTAGTTATCACACGGCTATCTGATCATTTTTTCACATCGATTTACAAGATGAACCATGTCAAAGGTAACAATGGAGGCACTAATATACATTTATGATCAGTATGCCTCACCATCTGGCACCTTCATATGGATTTACAGGGTGGAGAAGCCTCCACATGTTCTACCAAAGCTTTCTTTGGACATACTCGTCATGCAGGAAGTAGCATATCACATCCCGACAAGATTGATAGCTAGACTACACTAGAAGAAGAAGGCATCCTCACCTGCCCTTCCGTTGTGGATTAGGTTATACGAGATCCGGAGTTTCAAGCAAGTAGATGTTGAAGAAGAATACATGAAGAAGTACCCATTCAACCTCCAAAGTACAATCTGTATGACCCACATTGTCTTGTGAAAGATCACTGCATGAGAGTATAGTTCAACTAGATCCACGGGGCATTTCATTGGGTTGAGGAGGACGCATGGAGATATTTCTATAGTTTCTCTAGACCCAATGAATAGGTCAGCTTCGCTATGGAATGGTTAGCGAATCAATGTGAAGTAGCATCCTGAAGAGCACTAGAAGTAGTAGCGACAACAAAAGTAAGAATACTAGTGTGTGACAAGGGAAAGAGGAAGATTGTCAATCACATGAGGGAAGAACAAAGCTGCAAGTTTTGAGAAGATCCATTTGTGGAGAAAGCAGCTATGGCTATATAGGAAAAGAGGCAATAGCACTACAAGCGAATCATGCAAAGCTAGAGGGAGAAGAGATGAATGGAGGAAACAGAGAAGGAGTTGCATGAGTTGAAGGAGAAACACTGAAAGGAAAAGGAACTACATAAATAGGAGAGGGAAGTGCAACAACAACAAGTACAATAGGGGTTGCAACATGTGCAAACAAATGAAACAACACCCATACAGGTAGTGGACTCATCATAATAGCTGGCATCATGTAGACAGGGTGAACCATCATAGGAGCAGAACTTCACTTGTGAGATAGAGAAAACACTTCAACAATTGGATATGGATATGGAGCAATAGGAATTTGAAAATGACATCGAACTCATGCCCCATCGCCACAAGTGGACTTACCGACTTTACCTCGTCCATAAGATGAACAATTCTCAAGTGACCAAGAAGGCACTTAGATCCTTGGAGATCAGCCGAAAGCAGAGATGCACAACATCTCATTCGACGAGTCTCTACATAGAGTTGTGCAATCTCACAGAGTCTCGACTCCAAATGATCATACATCTCCTACGCAAGTTGAGGAATGATTGATCATGTATAATGTGTGCAAATATCCAACAGCCTTGGTTGACACTAGCAGAGTGTATACCAAAGCCACTAGCTCAAGTGTTCACTTTTTGATAGCTGAGAATGAGTGAATGGCTAAGGAACTACATATGGCCAAGAAAGGAGGATAGTTGGTGATAGATTCCACCCGAGCTAAACTAAAGAAGGAAATAACAGATGAATTATTGTCCCTTGACATGGTTATGAAAATGTTGTATTCCAATTTTGGTACCATGCATAAGGTAATCGTCCATCTCAATGGATGGCAACATCGATGCACTAGAAGAGCATGTACATTGTCGAATGTGCATACTGTTAGTGATTACATGCAAACATGGATGATGAGATACAAGGGAGCCTTGCTTCACTTGCCTAAGATGATGAATCCCATAGTGGTTGAGCTAAAGGCATGTATCCAGAGTCAGATCCAGAACTATGAAGAGCTCCTGCAACTCATCACTAGTCTACAGGCTTCCCATGCATGTGTATTCAAGAGTATGGATGTTATACTATGTGCTCATGTGATCCCATCTATTAGGACTCTCACTGAAGTGAAGACAAAGGCACAGGTCTGACTAGAGCTTGACTCATACTTCGACGAGTTGATGTGCATTACCACCAACCCATACTTGCCAATCGGTGCAGACATCATGCACAAGTATGTTGCAGGTCTAGCTGCATTGAAGAAAATGATGCGCATTCTTTCAGACAAGTTCAAAAGAGGAGCCCAAGTAGTGTACCTGGATGTTATGGAGGTAAGAGTCAGGTTGTAGAAAGATGTCACTTTGAAGCACACAGACACCATCACAGACTACCAATCTTGGCATCAGTTCGTTATTGTTGATCACAAGGAGGATGTTGAAGAATTGGATTTCCATGGTTGTCCGAGTCATAGTGATGTCTAGCATGGCTTGCTCAAGCCATTTTGTATCACATGGGTACATGTGCATCATAATTTAATGTCGTTTCAAGTGTAAGTGTTGATAGTAGGATGTAGCAGTCATAGAGTAGATGAAGATTCATGAGGGTAGATGAATTGTCACAAAGGGGAATGTCAAGGGTCACCCCACCCTTTGCTATAAATATTCCCTCATAACTCATTGTAAAGGATTTTTGTCAGCTAAGCTTCCGATAAGACTATCTTGGAGAGAGCTGGGATAGTATTGTAATGAGCCTTGGCTTCTCCATTGCATAGAGCTAGTACATCTCTTTGGAGGAGCAGGTGGTTGTGGCTGTAACGTTTCGATTTCAGAACTAGTGGTTGGACATGGATGTATTGTATGACTGGAACTTACACTTCTTAATATAATAAGAGCCAACACGTTTCATGCATATGTTGTATTTTATTCTATGCTATCTTGTTTACTCTCAAATATATATATATATATATATTCTTACGCATGCATGCATAGCTATCTGTGTATGTATGTATGAATGTTTGTGAAATGTGTTGCTAGTTTAACCATCACTTTGGATTGCTAGCTAAATTTCCTTCCATGTTGTGATGCATCTTTACTCGTGTGTTCCCTTCTTAACTCCATGCTATCATAGGTTTCCAAGGGGCGCACTCATCTCAACCCCTGTGTGTTAGAACCTCTCATGCACCATCCTTGGTCCACTGCATTTGTCACACCCTTGCTACCAATAGAGTTATTCTACTTGCCTCTGTGGGAAATCATGGTCAAGGAATTACCGTACGATCCACTGCTAGGACTCCTACACCAAATGGTCTGAGGTCTAATTGGGACTTCTTACTGGGGAGATCCCCTAACATGTTGGCGGTCCATCACCATTAACACTACCCTTCCTCCCATACAGACTCGCCCTCTACGCTGGAAGTTTGTGAACTCTAATCTCCCTTTGGATGCACCTATTGGGTATTCTCATTAACTATAGGTAAATAAAAAATAACTTTGGATCTAGTCTCAGTGCTGGGAAATGAAGCCTTGACATACTTGATAAGTTCACAACCTTTGTACAACCTGTAATGATCTAGACTGAACTATGGAATTCTAGTGACAATATCTCTCAGTATGGGTAGTTCCCTATTATCTGTATGCCCCATCCTCGTGTGATGGGAAATGAAGTGTTGACCAAATTTCCAAACACACAACCTCTAAACACCCCCTAATTTTCTAGACTGGACTCTAGAAGTGCAATTATGATGTAGATGCCCCATCCTTCTATGACAAGGATCAAATAGGCTCTAATTGTCTTTCATGAATTACTAAACATGCTTTCACTATAACCTGTATAAGTTTCCTTCCCTCTATCCAATCCTCACTACTAAGCCTAAACTAGCTCCCTCTCGACATATGAACACCTACCCTTTTTCGAAAATAACTACATAACTTTTTTCCCCCATGACTAATACAAACAATATGTTCTTATTTAGAGTAGGCATATGCAAGACCTCCTAAGCATTAGATGATCCTCTTGATTCAATTTGGAATTGCGTCCTCCCTTGTCCCATTAATACATACTTGGCATCATCACCAAACTCCGCATTGATCCTTGAGTCATTCTTTAAATTTTTACTAAATAACTCTCATGCTTCAGTCATGTAGTGTGAGGCATCACTTTACGAGTACCAAGGAATCCTAAAAATAGTGCTAATAGGAAAGTAAGAAAGAAGGGAAACATCATTCTCAAACATTCTTTCAAATTCACTTAGTTGGGTCTCTACTACTGTTGCTACCTACTATGTATTCCATTTTCCTTTCTTCTTCTCTAGACACTAAGAAGCATAGTTACATTTCTTACGAAAAAGAAATCACTCGATCTTTCTCGTGTCTTTCTTCTTTCCAAGTTGATGTCCTTCTTCATCATT
>Ga0068628_1000611_pt1 | contig 13201 bp, 6 predicted proteins | sample InSIn2gowninarea_FD_77431 | JGI IMG/M metagenome (GOLD analysis project Ga0068628, IMG submission 77431) | Clean room microbial communities from NASA Spacecraft Assembly Facility at Jet Propulsion Laboratory, Pasadena, California, USA -... ... | reverse complement strand
CTAGCTTAGTGGTTCAATAGTAGAATATTGATTCCTATATTTGAAGGAAAGCGACCTTCATGTTCTCTACATTGATTTGAAATATATAAAATCTTAAGAGAAGATTCCTCTTAAGGCATCAAATTTGGATTAGGGGTGGCCAACTACGAGAAATTTACAGTGTAGTTGTGCATATTGTTTGGTGGAGAGTGGCTTTCCCTTCATTGGTTTCTCGCAAAAATATTACCATGCTGGTTATTGGGTATGATTGTAATGGTCAACTAGAAGTTGTGGTAAATGGTTTTTATTAATAGTTGTATATTCCTTTATTATAGAAGGTTGTATGCCAAAGAAATATTTTGAACAAAGTTACCTATAATGATAGGTGATGTGTGGTTTGGTAAGGGTAAAGGATCTTCATGTACTCTATAATGTGAATGGATTTTACCAAACCAACTATTGGAGGAAATAATTGTTACTATATTCTTGTTTTGAATGAGAAGATTTGACATTTATTTAGTGATGGGAGACCTTGTTTCCTCTAGAGGTAATCTAGAAGGCTAGAAGGCTAGCCCCCCTCATTTCTAAGAGTTTGAATTTGACATTGTGATGTTGTAGTTTGCAGTCCAAAGGAGTGAGAATATTTCATCTCAAGTCGGTGAAGTTGAGAAGGTCTAGACATTAGCAATTTTGTGCCCTTTTTTTATGGAGATGCTAGGTTGAAGGTAATGTTCTGGGATGTCTTCATAAGTTGGAGAATATTTCTTATTATTTAGAAGTATTTGGAAAATGTTTTTGCCATGTCAATGTTGTTTTTAGTCCTCTTAAACCAACTTGGGATCTTAGCGGAAGTTTTATAATTTTGGGGACGACCATTTAGATTTTTAGGGTTGTTAGTGAAAGTTTTGGAATTTTGGAGATTGGAGGTTGTGGCCCTAACCCCTGGTCACATGGTCCAGTGGGTTGCCCATGACCTAGAGCTTGGTTAAAAGGAGCTTAAGTCTAGGAGGATGGGATGTCAAGATGTCGAGGTATTGGGCTATCAGGTGTTAGGTAACACAATGAACAACCTCCAATGAAAACCCTCAATACTGATAGATTTTGAAACATCTATTGGCTTATGGATATTATTCTCATCGGTTGACATCCATTAGCAAATCGGGTGAGTGTTGTGAGAAAAGTTTTTATTTTTTTCTTGTGGCCCAGTGACTTGATCAACATAAACATTAATAGATGGAAGGGTGAGCATTTATCAGTTAATGGTTCATTAGCCAATTATTGTGGCCTCATGCTATCAAACTTCCAAAATATTAGATAATTGAGCTTTCAGGTAATCAGGTATCGAGAGATCAAAACATCAACTTTATACCAACATAAACTTATTGTATTATCGAATATTAAGTGTTAGGACACTGAGTCTCAAGATTTTAAGTTATCATATATTAGATGATCAGGCATTGGGAGGTCGAGACACTAGCTATCAGGTTTTCCTCCTGATATCGATGGAACTCGATAATGTTATTATGTGGCATGTCAATGTGCATGCTAAAATGGCAAGTTAATATGGCATGCTGGCATGTCAAGTTGATATGGCATGGTGTTGTATCGAGGGGCATGAGGACAAGAGGACTATCACATGTCTTCCACATTGTAATGCCCCATATTAATAATAAGAAAGAAAGAAATAATAATAATGATAATAAAAACAAATATTAATAATAATAAAGTAAATAAATATATGAATAGAATAACAATTAACAAAGGGAAAATATATGAATAAATAAATAAAATAGCAAATAATGAAGAAATGATAAAATAACAAATAACGAAGAAAATGTAATAATAAATAAATAAAATAAAAGTTGGTATGGACATACGGATAATGTACATGTAGATCCCTTTCCAACCCCCTTACGGTTTTTAGAACAAATTGTTCTATTTAATGGCGGAAAAGAAGGAAGAAGAGGCATGCATTCATTCACTCATTCTTGAGGAAGGAAATGTTCGAGGGAATAGATCTTTAACAATAGTAAGTTGGTTGAGGGCTTAGGGGTGGCTAGTTGTTGAAATATACAAAGAAACTAAGCCTACAGTTGGGTGGAGAGTCATCCCCAAAGCCTTGTTGTGGGTAGAAGTTACGGATCAATGCAACAATGTCACAACACCATAAACCTCACTAAAAAATCTTCAATCCTTAGGTACACATCATTGTTTAAATTTTTATTGCACACGTAATAACTTGGTTGTTGTATTTTGTCTTATGCTTAATTTATGGGATGTTATACATGGTATCAGAGCTTGGTTCAAACTATTGGTACCTTTGGGAATTAAAATTTACTACAATATCTAATGAGATATATTGTTATTGCTCTAGATTTTCTTAAAAACATTGTTATACTTTTAGATTGAATACTGTCTTTCTAGATTTATTCTGAAAGCTATAGATAAATTTTATTTTTATTTTAATCGTGACTATTCTTTAAAATGTAAAATAGATTAAAAAACCCGAATCTCTATATATAATACATTATTCACATACCATGAATCAATTATCATTCACCTCTATAGGTATTTTGTGATGAACACTTTATAGTGAGATCCGATCCATTTTTTTATTATCTTATATGATGAAATCAAATATCCAAAACTGATTTTTGTAGGGGCACATCTCTACATTATGTTAGGTCCCTGTACTACGAGTGTAACTCCTTATTGTTATTAGTGCAACCCCCTTATTGTATTATTGTGCCCATGTAATCCCCATGTTGTTATTATTGTGCCCCATAGAAGCCCACTATTGTTATTGTTGTTCCCCTACAATCTTATTGTTATGTAGACTCTGATTATATTGGGACCCCTTAGACTCCTATATGTAGAAAGGATGTCTTGTAATTTGTATCATCCAATAATTATTAATTTGTGTAATGTAAAGGAGTTTTCCCCCTCGAAGAGGCTAATTTTGAAGTCGTTGATCTATCTTTTCTTCTAGTTTGTGAGCTGGTTGCATAATATTTGGTATCAGAGCTTTGGATTCTAGGGTTTCCCTGCTTCAAACAGGTCATCGTGGAATGTTCGATATAACATTTTTTATACAAAGTTTCAGAAGATGAAATTAAAACCAATTTTATCTGACATCTTTATGAACCTTGGATTTGAATTTCAGATCTTGTCTCGCTACATTTGCGGAGATATGATCCAAGGAAGTTAGGGTTTTCACATGCTCCCGAATTATATCTCAAACAGGTGACCTGGGTTAAATTGTCATAACTTTCTCTCTGAGCATAAAATTAAATTTCTTAAAAAGGTACTGAAAGAGGATAGATTGTAGTGTTTTTTGTAGTATTTCCAGGTCCGAAGGTTGAAACAGTGGCACGTGGCACGTTGTACAAGTTCGCTCTACTGAACTAGTCTATAATCAGGTTATCGTGGGAGATTTGGAATAACTCTTTCTTGGAGAATCCAATATTGATCAGACTTGTGGGGTTGGAAAGAGGAGGCATAGGGCTACCATAGGAGTAAATTTTAGACCTTGGAGATCTGAAATTACAGAGATACAATAGATTCAATATCGAGCTCCTACAAAGAAAAAAAAAGTTTGTAGCCTTTTTAAAAATTTGCATAAGTTTGGTTAGAAAAATTAGTTTGAAGTAATTCAAAGGGAATAATGAAGCATAATTATCATTAATTGATGTCCCTAAGAAAGGAAATGGAGATACGTAGTAAGCAACTTGAAATCTCTACCATGATTCATGAAGAAGAGGAAGAAATGCATATAAAAGTTCGATTTTTGGGGAAGAATTTGATAAAGTTGTGCTAAAAAAACCACTATTAATATGATATAAAACATAATGTTGATAATAACACATTCTAAAATATTTATTTTGGAAATAGACAAGATTTATTTTGGAAATTTTAATTAGGAAAATCAATTTCATTATTTTTTTAGAGGAAAAAACGCAGGTTTTATATTAGATACAAAGTCCAGTACATTTGTCCATATACATCAAAAACTCCCTGCAAGAAAGAGTGGATATCATACCTAAATCTCATTATACCAATCCACCAAATTTATTTTCGAAGATTATTTGGTACTACGACAACCCATATTTTGAATACTATCTGGGGGATTTCCCTCATAACTCAGTAGATCGGCCATTCAATTATTTACGAGTTCAGATCCAACCACTTAAGTGCAATAAAAGTGAATTTTCTAGAGGCATGCACACAAGGATAAAAGGTATGATGTCTGAATCCCACTGAAGACTTTTCATGTGGAGATAAACCAGAATCATTACATACATTATCACCCTAATCTCCCTTAGTCCATGAAAGAGAGAAGGGCAAATTTAGTAAAGACAAATTTAAGTGGTTTAAAGGAAAAGGGTTTTGAGTAGTTTGTTTTGTATTGGAAATAATAGATAAATTTAGCCTTGGAAATTATTTTTTGTACTTTTTAGTTCATTGTTTTATATAAAAATAGTATATACATTATATACAATTTAGTTAAGACACCAATTTTTGAGCATATAGTTCATAATTTGAGTGTAAATGTAGTTTGCTGTTTTGATAGTTGTTTAGATAGTTTTAATTAGGTTTGTGGTCATTAGAAGTGTCGATCTTTTTTCATGAACTAAATTTCAAAATAGAATCAAAATAAGCTTTTTTAAATCTTCTAGAAATTCATGTATGAATTCTGCTCTTATTTGTAAAAAGAAGGAGCATTAGAATTGTTAACCAAATAAATTCATTTTAAAAAATATTAAAAATAGAAATCTCACTTATTGGCTTTATTGTGGCACCAAAGGATTACTTCAAATTCAAAATCATGCAAATTGGAATTGGTAAGTATGTTAATATTCATGTTGAAATCTCTAACATGACCACCTTTGTTTGTTTTATTTGATGGCTTTTTAATTTTAAAGTTAAATATGAACATGGTTATCCATGATATCTTTTACCTTACTCTCAGTGGTACATAAATATAAGTATTGAGTACGTATTTTTGTACTTTGAAACCAATTATATGTTACCTTAAATTGATGTAATCACTATTTACGGGGTTTTGGATAGACGAAGATCGAGAGCTTTGTTAAGGCACTCCTTGATGTGAAGTCATTGGTTCAATTCGCCGCCCCGATCGGGATGATATATTGGACATGATGAAGATGTAGTTCTAGCAAGCTTACAAAAAAAATGAGTTAATCACTAATTATATGTTATCTTTGTTAGTCATTAATCTCTCTATTATAAAGTTTTGAACTCTTTAAAAGACTTGGATAGTTTTCTATTTCCAATTCATGCTTTTTATTCTCAATGGGTGATAAATTCTATTCATTTTTTTCTTTAGACTACCAAGTGTTTCATATAGTATATTAAATCAATAACTAATGGTGGGCGAATAGAGAACATGCTTTTCAAAAGAGTATGTATGGATTTTTATTAGCATTAGCTCTTTCATTTTGAAAAATTTGGCATGTGATGGAATGAATAAATTTTGGCCTTTATTAACATCTTGAGATGAGGTAATCAAACTTCAAGCTAACACTCTTACGTAAATTGATGAATAATTATAAGGATATTGGTATGGTGACATACAAGATTGTGAAATGTAGTTATTAAAAAAAAAAAAAAAAACCTCCTCTCAGGATAATTGCGCTTAAAACTCTAATGGCAAGATTTATTCAACTTAACAAAGACCTTGTAAAAAGAACCCATTGTTTCTTACAAACCATTTGCTCTCTAGAGGTAGTCACGAATGATACAATTTTATGGAATTAAATATGGAACCAAAAAGTATACATATAAGAGCATGGTAACAATCACTATAAGGATCATTTCAACATTTTTTGCTATCAAATGATTTAGTTGCCTGAGATGTATTTAAAATGTGTAACATTAAAGTGTGAAGGGAATTGTGAAAATGTAATAATGTATAGGGATCAATTATAGGGTTTATCCCAAGTGGTGAGTTCTCTTAAGAATATTGACAAGTGCGCTAAAAAACATGATTGGTAAGGGACATAATAATAACCTATAGAATTTAGAAGTGTTAAGATTGGAAGTTGGAAATACATGTAATTGGTGAGAAATGACAAGTGATAAACTAGGAAATGTTTGAAGGACAATGATAGTTTAACTATTGGAAAAGAAAATAAACTATAGATTAGGGCTCAAGATGATAAGGTTCATGATATACTTAAATGGCTATGCCTACTATGTGAATAAACAAATTCCTATTTGAAAGAACATGCAATGTTTACTGGTATTTTGATGAAAACAAATGAAATTGATAAGAATGTTTGTTGAGATGATTTATATCTTATGTTACAAAGTTATATTGATATGTATTTGATGCAAAAATTTTGATGTTATAATTGATAATGAGGTGAAGTATGTGGATTTTATGACATACATGAGCATGCAATTTTACTATTCAAAATGTTGCGATATCAATGATGTTACGTTCTCATGATGGCATGCAATAGTTTTCATGTGGATTATGTTCTATGATATTATGATACGATAACTAATGCTTGGATTAGATGTTGAGATGTGGTGATTGACATGAATTCCACAAATGGGTTGAGAGAGCTCGGTTATTCGATGATCTCGTAGGAGCCCACAAAGAATCTTCTATAAATTTAATGATTATGTATTATAATAAATAAACGATCCGAGAGGGCTCAATTATTTGATGATTAGTTAACATCCTAAAAATTTAGCATATGACAAAATACAACAACCAAGCTATTAACACATGAAATAAAAATTTAAATAGTGATTCGTACTTGAGGAGTGAAGATTTCTTACTAAGGTTTACGATGTTGTGAGGTGCTTGCGCTGATATGGAACAACTACCTGCAACAAGGTTTTGGGGATGACTCTCTGCCCAACCGTAGGCTTAGCTACTTAGTATATTTCAACAACTATCCATCCCAGAGCCCTCAACCAACTTAATACTGCCAATTATCTATTCCTTCTAGCATTTCCTTTCTCAAGAATGAGTGAATGAACGCATGCATCTTCTTCCCCCTTCTTTGCCATTAAATGGGACAAATGGATCTAAAAATCATAAGGGGATTGGAAAGGGATCTACATGTACACCATCCATGTGTCAATGCCAACTTTTATTTCATTTATTTATTATTATATTTTTTGTTGTTTGTTATTTTATTTATTTATTCATATATTTTTCTTTGTAAATTGTTATTCTGTTTATATTAATATTATTCTATTTACTTTATTATTATTATTATATATTTATTGATTTATTATTATTATTTTTATTTATTATTAGTATTATTATGGGGCATAACATGACAATAGGTGTAGGGATCTTATGAAGAGTTTCTCCCTTTGAATGGAGATCCACTTCAGTCATCATCATCCAAAACATCAACTTGTCTATCATAATACCATCATACATCAACAAAATTGTTAGATCAAACTATATTAGGTTCTAAAACATATATTCATCATGGTCATAACATGTTAGCATCAACTACTCCATCATCACATATGAACATGACATCAAACCTTCATCAAGGTTTAGAGTCATATGATTAGGGCATCTCACAGGTGTATCATCATACTTCAAATACTATAATCATTACATCACTTACTTATCATATCACTCAACCATCAAGTCAAAGCATATAGATTTACCACATTGTCTAATTTACTAAGCTTATTAAAACTTAAACAAGGTCAACAAGAAGATCCTGAATATCAATCTTATTATTACACTTTCGTTATTAATGTTACCATGGTTATCACAAGTATACAATCACAATGAAAGTCAATGCATCTGGGAAATTCATAGTGTCTAGAATGTAAGATCCTTGCCAAATATCAAGTATGCCAAAATATATCACATGTATCATAACCAAACTTGCTTTCATATACATGCATGAGCCATATGAGAAGGTTATATTCTCATCATACCTTCAAGTTTAACTTGCCTTCCAATCTCGTAGATAAATCATAACATTGACACCATACTTTACATACCTCGTACTATTCAAATACCTTTGCAACTTGTATCACTTACTTGTCATGGGCAATTATAGTTCTTCTCTTCCTGCACTAGCCATATTTTCCTTCATCTAAGATGATCCTCAACAAGTATTCACTTTTCACATCTCATCAGGAGGTTAGAAGTATTTAGATACTCAAATATACATGCAAGAAGTATAATCAATGATCATATCAATAAGTAAAGACATAAAGAAGTAGCACAAATTGAAAAAGTATTTATCTTCAATGAGAGGTGATCATCTCCCTCTTGAACTAGGCTTCAAGAGTCATTGTCATCCATTATCCATATAACAATTTTTCCTTCAATATATTCAATCGTCTTCATCAACAACCAAGGCCTAATTGAGACTAGCCCAACTAGGGTTATATTGAATCTATCACAATTGCTAGAACAACTTCTCATCAATATTGCTAGGGTTTCTAGATTGCATATCTCAAATATTTGTTTTAATCCACAGTTTTTTCCAGAACATAACCTCATAATATCCATTAAACGCTAATAACTAGATTGCCTAGGGTTTCCTTCAAACCCTATTATTCATTTAGGTCTCCACCATCTTCTCTAGTTTCCATCAAATGTGTCTTCATAGGGGTGATCTTAAGGAATTTTCTTCAACCCAACTCTGATATCATGTTAAATTTTCCAGGGCTGTATTGTTATTTGCTTTAGATAATTGCATTTCTTCATTTGAATGTTAAATTCACCCCATAACATCATAACATTATTTGGTTTTACAACATTATTCAACATCATATGCAATTATACAGAAAGAACAACATCCTAATCAATGCATTGGAAAATAAAGAAATAATAGAAGAAAACATTCACACATAGAGACACCAAGAATGGTTAGAGACAAGGGCAAAACTCACTATGGGCAAAACCCTTTCAAATTCTTCTTCTTATTAGATTTTCATTGAATGATTCAACAAAAGATAACACAATGATCCATATATTCAACCATAATTCTATCTAGCAAAACCAAGTAAACAACATCAAATGGATGAACCCAACAATGTTAATAATAAAAAACCCTGATTTAAAAGCCTACAATCAACTTTCACTGTCTGCGATCAACTGCTGAACTTTGCGGTCAATTGAAGAAATTTACGATCAACTGTAAAACTCAAACCCTAGTTCCCAACTGCACATAAAGACTTATGTGTGTGCCACTTAAGCCCTCCAATCTCATAGACGAGCTTGCATGCTTGCAATTGCAACTTTTCCTGAAGCATGCATGCAGCTGGAAACTAAAACCCTAAACACACATGCGAGCTTTAGACCCTACAATCTCAAACCTGTACCAAAAAATATTCACAACCCAGCCTCAGAGGTGTGCAAGCCGAACCAAAAGAAAGAAGAATGACCATGCTGATGTCCAAGTGAGGGTCACTTAACTTGTATTTATAGCCATCCATGGATGTCCAATTTCTCCTTTGGGCCAACCTGTCCTTTTGTGCACATGCAAGATTTAATTTAAAAATGCAGTTTCTCTTATCCAAATTGAGTAATTCAATAGTCAAAATTAGTCGCCTCCACAAGAGGAATCTATTCCCATGATTGAAATTTGTAACTGAGTTGTAAATTAACACAACAAAGTTGGTGTATCACGTGGTTTGTATGTGAGTGGTAGGTGGTTCGAATTTTGATGTATATACTCCAAAATTTTGTTTTGCAAGCTTATTAGTGTGCCAATTTGGTCATTTTGTCAAACCATTAAAATGAAATTATGTAGAACCTTAAAGGGTCATTTTGTAGAATGCACTTAGTATTTACAGTTTTGTTTAACAATTAGTTTTTATATAATTTTATATGGGTTGTTTAAATGATTTTGTAGCCAAATTGTATTTTGGAAGAGGAGAAATGATCAAAATTAAGTGGTGATTTTTTATGGATTATTATGAGTCATGAAGGTGCATTTTTTATATCTTAAATATATATTTCTTGCATTGGGGGTTATGAATATGCTTTAGGATTTTTTAGCAGGTGTTGTACATATGACCAAATCAAGATTAAGGAAAGGTGTCATGGTACCAGATTGATGAATAGGTTGTTGAGACGAGCAGAGTAGGTAATGTACAAGTTATGACAACATTGTGACAAAAACATCATGCTCAATTTTGAAGACCTATAATGTCTACGACCATGTGGATCCATTCTGAAGTATTTTTAAATGTGGGCCAGAATAGGTTAAAGAAGGATGTGGATGCCTCCACTAAGGTTAGTGCCTCAATGAGTTTGAATTCTACAACAAGTCAAACCTTACACATTTTCAAAGTTGGTGCCAAAATTAAGTTGTACCCTATTGCAAGTCGGTTCTTGCACATTTTCAAGGTTGGGGCCTCAATCAGGTTGTAGCCTATTGCAAATGGGTGCTTGCACATTTTGGGGGTTAGTGCCTCCATTAGGTTAATGCCTGCAAATCTATGTAAAACAATTGAATAAGAAGACAAATGAAATTGTCATTTTCTCCAATAAGGTTTCCACATAAAATCTGTGTTCTCATGTGTTGATGCAATGATGGTTTCTTGATGCATAGTTTCATTTATTGATATGATGGAAAATATTTTTGAATGTACTATTACATAGTCAATTATTGATAAAATGTTTTGAAATGTGAATTTCCCACTACATTGATTCAACCCCCCTCTCAGTGTGATCTTTGGTCTAACAAGTGGTATAAGATTTGGTTCCTTAAGGAACAATTAATGTATTGAAGGTTGACCAAAAGGAGAATGACCTCTATCACATCAATAAGAAAGCATTTTCAATTTTATGGTTAAAACTATGCTTTCTGGTAGATAAGAAAGGTAACCTACCTCATATCCTTGTGAACTTATGCTCGGGGAATTGTAGAGAATAGTTATCAAGTTTGTCATTCTCCTCCTATTGGTATAGTTGGTAAGACCCTCTATGGATCGAATGCAATAGATAAGAATGCCATTTTGAGTGGTTTGTTAGACATGGAATTTGTCAGAATAATGCATTGTAAGTTAGCTCATGATCTATGGAATTGTTGATGGTGCTAGACCCGCCAAAAAAGGGGATCTCCCCAGTATGAAGTCCCAACTAGACCTCACACCATTTGGTGTAGGAGTCCCATCCGATACGATGGCCCAATTTCCATTATCTTAGGGATTTTCCTTAGCTCTTGCTGTTCAACACATGCAAGTGTTATGCTTGTAACTTCAAAAAAGCGAGGCGAGTATTCCTGGTGAGTGCATAATATAACTTTGTATCCCGTTTCTCTTACTGTAAGGGAGAGGATAAAAGTGAGCCTCTAGATGAGAGGTAGTAGCACCACCCAGGGAGAGGCACATGTGAAACAACAAGGGTCTATCTAGCATCTAGCAGAATAGTCCACAATGGATGTGGCAGTCGTTAAAACCAAAGTGCAAGGGAAAACATGTACACTGTCCAGCGGAGTAGTCCAAACGGGGATGATGGTCGTTAAAACCAATAAAACACAAGAATGGTTTGTCAAATGTCCGACGGAGTAGTCCACACGGACGAGACAACAATGATACATAATATAACACATCTTCAACAATGTAAGTACTAAAATAACCAAAGTAGTTCAACGATCTTAGTACATGTTAAGAAAACATACATTACAAACGTTTAAATAATAATCTTACAAACGAATACAAAACATGTGTGGAAATGTGCTGGCCTGAGACAAGCTTATGAATTAAGCAAAAGTTCCAAGACACATATGTACACCATACATCACTAACCCTAGTAGTGGGACATTGGAACCATTCCTCACTCCTCAAAGAACAAACTACAGACTCTCAAGGCTATGTGGGAGGAGCCAAGTTGAAAAGTAATTTGCTCATACAATGAGGGGGTATATATAACCAAGGGGGATAACTGACCCTTGTTACTCTTTGACTTCCCTCATGACTGTTTGACTTCTTATGACTTTTCAACTGACATGACTCTTCAATTTCATATGTGCACCTCTTAGACTTTCACATTACAGTACATTTGATTACAACAAGTATGGCCCATATTAGTGATGTGGCTGAGGCAACTCATGACACAACTCGACATGATACTGCTGACTTGTACTGGATGACTGTGGTGTTTGTGTTGAGATGCAGTACAAGGATTGCAAGAAGATCAAGGAGTTGATCACAAAAGGGAAAATTTGATAAGTATGATTGCGGTCAAAGACAATATTTGAGATGATCAACTTCATAATTCCATGATTTCATGAGGGACAACACATTCCCATCTCGAGTTTGATGCAAGAAATGTGCATGAAGATGGATGCACTGCGATAGATTTGTGAATTCGGTCATAAGTGAAATTTTGAAAATTTGAGAGATCAGATCCATAGTACCAAACATTTTTTACACGTGACTTCACATTGAGTGCAATAATGCAAATAAACAGATTGTGCATGAGAAACTAGATTTGATTGAGTTCGGAGAGCTTACCAGAGTCACGAGGTCCTGACATAACCATCAATGGACGTTGAAGTGCCTCGAATCCCTGGCATGTCCTAGAACTTTCCAAAATTGTAGAATCATATTTTGAAACATGAACCAGATTATGCATGGCTTGAGGATTGTTATTGTTGCTGATTTCAAAACTACTCTTAGGATGGAAAACATCTTTGTCACAGGTTTCACTAGATTTTTCAGCTTCAAAAAGTTGACTTGAAGAGTTGTCTTCATGTAAGAGAAGAGATGACGTGGAATGGGAATTATGCTTTGTGATTAGACTTTTTTCAAATTCATCATGGAAAGCCCCACAACCTTGTGTCAATTGAGGAGATAACTCATCAGATGAAGAAACAAGAGAACATGGAGTATCTCTGACGCATGTAGATGCATTATGAATGGAAGGAAGCATGGGCAAGTGAGGTGAAGAGGAAGTTTCAATATAAATGTCTTCTTTGACTGGAGCACATTCCAAATCTGAGTTAGACTCTTCATGAGAAAATGGAAGATCACATGGTGTGCTTGGGTGTTCATCACAACATATGGAAGTATGGGAGTGATGACTGCCCAAGATTAGGGGTTGACTGAAAGAATTAAATGTAGAGGATGTTCTGTATAATTTCCCACTGCAGATCAACAAATTATGCAATGTACTAAAGCAAAATACAAGATCTACTTCTACAACAAACTTGCGGAATATTAATCAATTTGAGCAAGATCAATCGGAACACAT